>OAWT01000012.1_pt1 | contig 251722 bp, 221 predicted proteins | sample 1477031 | NCBI WGS metagenome assembly OAWT01 (sample SAMEA2580263, study PRJEB22360) | human gut metagenome | biome: human gut; feature: human-associated habitat; material: faeces | place: Denmark | collected 2008/2010
GTTTGATAATCAGAGAGTGTTTTCTTAGGAGCGGTAGGCGAGGCTCGAACTCGTGACCCTCAGCTTGGGAAGCGATTGCTCGATTTGTTTTATTTGTTTGTGTATTAGCGATTATCATTTTGGTGAAAACGGTTTTTGTAAAACTATTGTGAAACAAATGCAGAAATTGTGTCAAAAGAAGCCTTTTATGATTTCCTGAACATATCTCCTTTTCCAAGTAGTAACCAGTCTGATGATACATTGAAATCTTTAATCAGGGGAACTAACCATGATACTTGAAAGTGCCCTTTATTATAATCTCTTTTTTGGGCATAGAAATTTGACTTGTCAATACCATATAGTCGACAGTATGTCCCTTTTGCCTTTAATTTCTTCATGGCGATAAGCGCATCAATCGCTGCAAAAAAGCGACTGATTATAGCAATCGTATCATCCGTATATACTCTGGTTCTACTCATTGTTGTTGTTTTCTGTATTTCCTTTGTTTAGTCTCAATCCCGTTTTAGCATTGAGAGGGGAAACGACTTTTTTTCCGGTTTCTTCTTCCAGTTTTAATCGTGCTTCTCGTGCAATGTTCCCGCCACGACGTGCAACGTCTATGTGTTCGTTGAATGTTTCAGGGTCGGAAGTCTCTGATATCTGTTTGGTAGATAGTTCTGCAAGCATATTGAGTACAAGTTCCGTGTTAGTCATATTATCTCGGAGATTCTCTTTTTTCAGCCCTTTGAACTTCTTATATTCTTTAGATGTCTTTCCGGCCCATGTTTGATAGATGATGTCTGTCAATGTGGCGAATTGTACACCTTCCTGCAAACCGTGTCGCTTCCATTCGTCGGTCAAGTCTTTGCGTATCTCAATACTTTTAAGACGTTGGTTAATCCAATTGTCGGAATATCCCAGTGCTTTATACTCCATCATAGCCCGATTAATAGTTAGCTCCGGGTCCTGCATTTCGTCCAAGCGTTCTTTGGCTACTTGAGCAATCCAAAGTTTGAAAGGTTCAGCTTTGGGCGAAGGTATCGACTGGATGAGACGAAACAGTTGCTGTGTTGTTGCTACATCTGTTTTATATAATTTTCCATCGGAAGCAGGTAGTTTCAGTTGTCCGATTTCTTCGGACAACTGACTTCCTTCGGCTTTTAATTTTCGTTTTAAGTCTCCCCAGTATTTACGAGGACGGTCACTACCTGTTAATATCTCTATGACATCGACAATAGAAAAATACCATTCTTCAGTTTCGTCATCCCAAACGGTACGGACTTTTTTTTCTTCGAATATTTTGATAGTCTCTTTCTTTGTCATATCTGAAATCTTATATATTGCAGATCGCTTTTAAGGCGCTCTAAAGAACTTACATCTTCTCCGGCAATAACAGCCCGGTCGATAGCCTTACTAATTGTGGTGATACCGTCGGATAACGCGACATCATCTTTATGTCCTGTTGCTGTATATGCGGCAAAGGAACTTTTTAGTAAGTCGATTGTGTAGCGATTGTAGTCCATGTGGAATTTATTTTTTGTCATAAAATGAGATAATATCTTTTAGTTGTTGGGAGTAGTTAAATATGTCATCCAAACACTTGATTTCATGTTTTGTCTCTTTTTTGTTTTCATCGAAAGTCGCAATGTATTTTTTGGTTAGTCCATTGAAGTACATTCGACAGATAGGTTTTCTGTTGTTATCATCAAGTAATACTGCAAAATAAGTTTGTGCGTCCCGATATACCACTCTTGAAATATCAATAAATGGTCGAAGGATTGATTTTACAATAATATAGCTTTCTATTTCTTCTTCAGTGGTTATTATTTTATTGTCACTACCATCTTCTGTGGCTTGTTCTACGTTGGATGGAACACTCTTTTCTTGAGAAGAAACAGTCTCTTCTGTATTGAGAGCTGATTTTAATCTTTCAGATATCAAATCGTTTATATATGTAGATATTGATTTTTTTGTCAAAGATGTAAATTGCTCCAATAACTTAGCAGTAATAATTCCATCATAAACCTGTTTGGCAAAATACTTGACAAAATCAGGTGAAGGGTTTACAAATTCTTTAGCCAAAATAGCTTTTAATTCACCTGTGTATTTTAACTCATTTGCAGAACTAAGGACATTATCAACATCAAAGTATGATTTATGGAATTTTTTTAGTTCTTCTATTTGATTGTCCTTTAAGTCTGTAATATCCACTTCTAAGAATGGTTTTTCATCCATTTTGTTCGGCTCTATTAAGTCTGTGTAAAAGCGATATGTGATACCATTTGTCAATATCCCAAATTTGGCTTTTGAGACATTGAAGTAGCGAATTAATTGATTATCATGTAAGTTTAAATCCTGTGCCCAATGTTTACATTCTATCAATAAAATGGGTTCTCCTTCTTTTATAATGGCATAATCAATCTTTTCTCCCTTTTTCATAGCAATATCACATGTCATTTCGGGAACGACTTCTAACGGGTTGAAGACATCGTATCCCAAAACATTGATAAATGGCATTATAAAAGCATTTTTTGTAGCTTCTTCCGTTAATATATTGTCTTTCAATTTTAGAACACGTTCTGATAATTGTTTGATTGCGTCTTTAAAATCCATGATATTATAGTATTAAGTGATTATTTTTAGTATTTAGGTACAATATAAACTATCCCACTAATTCTGATCCGCTTGCATCGGCACATGAGGCATCTCCTTTGTTTTGGACAAGACCGGCTTCCCTTTCTTCCAGCAAGCGTATTAAGGACCCATTCTGCCGAATGAGTTCTGCGTTCAGTTCGTCATGTCGCTTACGTTCTTCGTCATGTCGTTTGCGCTCTTCAATGATGGACTCCACAAACTCATAGGGGATTTGGGGTTTGTTATTTTTACTTTCTATTTCTTTTTCGAAGAACATAGAAACAGAAATATTTAGTTTCTGTGCAATTAATTCAAGAGTTTCAATTTTGGTTGAGTTTTTGCGTATTAATAATTGTAAAGCCTGCTCTGTCATGCCTAACTCATTTGCAAAATCTCTTATAGAAATTTTCCTCTCTTTAAGTAAGTCTTTTATAATTAAAAGATTAGCCATTAATTAACAATATTTGTGAATTAAAATGCAAACTAAAACTTTCTATATAGAAACTAAAACTTTATATTTGCACCTGTAACGATTATAACAGTTACAAAAATAGCTCAAACGAGATTGTGGAACAAATAAATAGGTAAGAAAATGGAAAAAATGACATTGGGATGCTATCAGGGGTTTGTTAAACGTTCAAGTTTAAGTTGGGTAGGTCTGGTTCACAACAAGGAACCTCCGGTGGGGAATATCCACCTAATTGCCGTTTTAACACAACACGATTATGGCATAAGTAGATTAAGTGTCTCTTAACACAACACGATTATGACAAAGTAGGGAGGACTGGGAGGAAAAAAATAGAGACACTCGAAATTCACATTCCAAGTGTCTCTTTAACACAACACGATTATAACACAAGTGTTACAATCGAGTGCTGCAAAGATAAGCAGATTATTTTTACAGACAATGCTTCGAGGTGAAAAAAGCAATGTCTGATAACACAACACGATTATGACAACAGGTGAACCGCCTGTATCACCTCCAGGCGGTTCTTTTAACAAATTAAATGATGAGAACGATGGAAAAGGCAACATTAAACCAGTCACTGCGGGACATCTATTTTTCTTTGGACAATACGCCTCCTAAAAAGGCTTTTATCCAGAGAATAGCCAGAGCCACAAAACGTTCTGAATCTGCGGTTAGATGCTGGATTTCCAATGCGTATGAACCTGATGATTTGGCAAAGGAAAAGCTTGAACAAGAGCTGGGAGTCCCTGCCAATGTATTGTTTCCTGGTAACAAAGGGGAGAAAGCAGTATGAAGCCGATAGAATTCTATACAACACCGGAGGGAGAAGTCACGATTAGGGAACAGGGTTGTGCCGAAAGGAACCTGAAAGAGTCTGATATTGATTTTATTCAACGTTTTCTTGAGGTGCTGGAAGAGTTCTACCCAGAAGCCTATAATGATCTTCGCGAGGCTTATGCCAGATATGATGGTAATAGGACTTACCGGGATTTCTTGGCTGTTCGTCGATTTATCAAGTGCAATTTTGGATTGTATGATAATATGGTTGATGTAGATGAGAATTGGAACTTTCATTTTGAGTTTGTTGGTTGTCCGCTAAGGGGGGAATGTAAAGGTTTCAATGTTATCTGTAATCCAAAGTTTAACAGTAAATTGTCGGATAGACAGCTTGAGATAATGCGGTTATGCTACGAAGGAGTTCCAGATAAAGAGATAGCAGACCGGATGTTCCTCTCTACTCATACTGTGATCAACCACCGTCGTAACAGCTTTAAAAAATTGGGTGTTCACTCAATGGCGGAATTCAACCGGTATGCAGTGGACAAAGGATTATTTAGAACGAATGATTAACATATAACACAACACGATTATGGACACATCAAAGAATACTAACAATATTGCCGGTTGGGAAATAGCAGTAGCTTTTATTCTCTGTTTTATTACCATTGCTATTCAACACTATTTTACCAGTTTCTGGGGATGTTTAGCTTCGGCCTTTTTCCTCTTGATAGATGCGGCTTGGATTATAAACATGGGACGATTAAAAAGGGAAAGCCATGACGGACAAAGCGTATCTGATTAAGAATATGTTGATGTACCAAGCCGAACTTGGAGCTGCGGTACAGCGCAAATATGATCATCCAGCATTGGACCTAATTACTCAACGTGAAGCTTTCTTTTTTTTGAAAGAACGGGATACTGCCTATGGTGGTGAGTTCACACATGGTCAGGCATGGGTTAAAAGAATGACGAGAGAAGGCAAGTTGAATCCGAAGCGTCGGGGGAAAAGTGATAACTCTCCGTTGATGTATTCTAAGGCCGAGATGATTGCCTTATGGAATGCGGAGTATATGGAGATAAACGAGATATTTAGAGGAATAAAATTATAAAAGAGATATGAAAGTAGTCTATAAATATCCTTTAGCATTAGAGGACAAACAGACGATAGAGATACCAATTAGTTCTCAAATATTATGTGTTCAAACACAGTTTAATAAACCTTGCATTTGGGCTATAGTCGATCCTTCTTTACCTTCTAAGGAAATAAAGATTGAAATCTATGGAACAGGTGGAAGTATTACAAATCCATATCCTGATCATTTACGGTATATTGGAACATTCCAAATTAATGGTGGATATGAAGTATATCATGTGTTCTTGAATGAATTAGTGCAGGTTCCAATTAAATAAAAAATTATGAAACTTACAAAAGAAGAAGATCAAGTAGTTTGCAAGTTTTTAAAGGATATTGCGGATGAAGGTGGGGAACAGCTATTAAAGTTAACTATGTTTATGTTGCTTAAATGGTCGGAAGAAGCCATTAGAGTAAATGCGGGTGAAATTGCATTAGCTCAGGTGATCAATCACAAAGGCGAACAATATAATACCCGAATGACTATCCAATATTCAAAGGTAGGGGAAAAAACTCTTGAAGAGCGGGCTTATGAGTTTGTGGACTGTATGCTTTCTACTGGAACAGATAATTGCGATATTCGGGAAAAGCTAAAGAAAGCCGTATTAGCTGGGTATAATTTACACCGTGAAGATTTTGACGACAATTAGGTCCGATTTTTCAGTTTTGGAGAAAAACATTTATAAACTAATATTTAATACAGCACGATTATGACAACAATTAGAGTAATGAAGTTGGTTCTTGTCAACTTCAAAGGTCAAAAGCATTTGGAAGTTAATTTTAATCCGGATGTAACTTATATTACAGGTGATAATTCAACAGGTAAGACAACTATCATGGATGCCTTTTTGTGGGTTCTGTTTGGAAAGGATAGCCAGAACCGGGCGGACTTCAATATTAAGACTCTGGATTCAGAGGGAAAGGCTATCCATAAATTAGAACATGAGGTTACTGCTGTTATTGATGTTGATGGTATTCAAACGACATTCCGGCGTTGCTATAAAGAAAATTGGGTAAAGAAGCGCGGAGCTGTCGAACCTGTTATGGATGGTCATAGTGTAGATTATTTTGTAGATGATGTACCGCTTGGGAAACGTGAATATGACCGTCGTGTATCCGATATTTGCCCAGAAGCACTTTTCCGACAGATAACTAATCCTGCCTATTTCCCTTCATTAAAAATGCAGGATCAGCGGGTTATGTTGTTTGATATTGCAGGGAATATAACTAATGAAGATGTTTTGAAAACTCTGGTTACAGATGAAAACAAAGATGTTTATGCTCCTCTGGTTGAAGCATTGAATTCCCGCAAATCATTAGATGACTTCAAAAAGCAGACCGTATCGCAGAAAAACTTAATCAAAAAAGAGGTATCAGATATCCCTGGTCGTATTGAGGAAAACAACAGGAATATGCCGGAAGCGCAAGATTGGGAGGCTATACGTGCTCAAATTTCAGTGAAAAAAGCACAGATACAGGATTATGATGCTCAAATAGCGGATTTTTCCAAGGCGGCAGAGAATGTATCTGCTCATAAAAGCTCTTTGCGTACGCAGATTAACGACAAATTGAACCGTATTGATGTATTAAAGCGGGAAGTTCGAAAGGCTGCGAATGAAGAATATGAAACCTGGTATTTGTTGTTGCAGGATAAAAAAGGTGAACTATCACGCGCTGAAAGTAAGGTTAACTCTCTTTCCGGTACTATTGAGTATCAGAAAAAAGAGGTGAATGTTTTACATCAACAAAAACAGGAGCTTTTGACGGTTTATCGTCAGTTACAAAGTGAAGAGTTTTCTATCAATGAAGATGAATTGGTATGTCCTACTTGTGGTCGCCAGTTTGAAGGGGATGAGTATATTTCCCGGCTTGAGCAGATGAAAAGCGGTTTCAATAACAGGAAAACAACGAAAATAGAGGCAAATGTTAATGAAGGAAAACGTTTGGCCGGACGTATCTCTAAAGCCGAATCGCTTATTTCCGAAACAGAGCAAAAATTGTCCGAAACAGTGAAGTTGAAAGATGATCTGCAAAGAGAGATTGAGCAGATGGAAAACCATAAACCGGAGCAGGTTCGACTAGAAGATACAGAAAAATTACTTTCCGAAAATGCAGAATATCAATCCTTGCAAAAGCAGATAACGGAATGGAAAGAAGACTTGAATAAACCTTATTCTGTTACTGATACCTCTGATTTGATGAGTAAGAAAAATGCTCTTCAACTTGAAATTGATTCTTTGAATAGAGAACTTGCCAAAGAGGACCAGATAATTCGTACAACTAAACGTAATGAAGAACTGGAACAACAATTACGTTCCATGCAACAAGAGATTGCCGACTGTGAGCAGATTGAAATGAGCATTCTTGAATTCATGAAAGCTAAGGTTTCAATGGTTGAGCAACGGATTAATTCAACGTTTTCTTATGTTAAGTTTAAGATGTTTGACAAACAAGTTGATGGAACGGAATATGATACCTGTGAATGTATGGTGGATGGAACTCCATACAGTGATTTGAATACAGCAAAGAAAATGAATGCAGGTATTGACATTATCAATGCTCTTTGTCGAGCAAAAGGTGTGACGGCTCCTATCTTTTTGGATAATAGGGAAAGTGTATCAGAGTTGATCCCCTGTCCTTCTCAATTGATAAACTTAATGGTACAGAGAGGTTCTAAATTAACAATCAATTAATATTTAACACGACACGATTATGACACATGCAAATCAAGGGCAAATGTTCGCCCAAAACGGGCAACAGCCCACACAACAAGTACAACAGCCAGCACAGGTACAGCAATCTGTTGCGGTAGCACAAAAAGATGTAGTTGATAACGTTCTGGCTAAGATTACCAAGTTTGAAGAAACTGGAGAACTGGTTCTTCCGTCTAATTATTCGGCAGCCAATGCCTTGAAATCTGCCTGGCTGATTTTGCAAGAGACAGTTGATCGTAATAATAGACCGGTATTAGAAACCTGTTCAAAAGAAAGTATAGCCAATGCTTTGCTGGATATGGTTGTTCAAGGTCTTTCCCCAGTAAAAAAGCAATGTTATTTCATTGCTTATGGAACGAAGTTACAGTTAATGCGTAGTTATCTTGGGACTTTGGCGGTAGCAAAACGCGTTGCCGGAGTGAAAGTAGCTGCTGCAAACTGTGTATATGAAGGTGACAAGTTTGTATATAATATTGACCCGGCAACTGGTTTAAAAAGGATTGTAGAGCATTCTCAGTCGTTGGATAATTTGGATGTGAATAAGGTCAAAGGAGCGTATGCAATACTTGGTATGGAAGATGGTCGGATTGTGGTTGAAATCATGAACATCAATCAAATTAAACAGGCATGGATGCAAGGAGCTACAAAAGGTTCATCCCCTGCTCACAAAAACTTCTCCGATGAAATGGCGAAAAAGACTGTCATAGGGCGTGCTTGTAAGCTGTTGATTGGTATGTCTGATGATGCGGCCTTGTTCGATGAACCGGACGATACTGAAAGAGATACTATTGCAGAACAACGTAATGAACAACTTGCCGATAACGCAAATAAAAAGAAGTTGGGAAATATTGAAGATGCAAAGTTTGAGGAAGTGAAAAATACTACTGATGGGGGACGACAAAACATTTCGACGGTACAGCCTACTCCGGCTCCTGCATCAGTTCAACCGGAAACGAAAGTTAGTCAACCGATAAACGACCCGTATTAATGGCGAAAAACGAATATGTTAGGGACGGCCAGATAACAGACTTCAACGATTTGTTTGAATTGGCAGAAGAGAAGAAGCCTGTTATCTGGGTGACTGGATTTAGAGTAAAAAAAGATTTTGTTCGTCCGGCAGCATTTTTCTTGCAATGGCCACTTGCCAAATTGCGTAACACTCAATTATACAGAGCAAAAAAAATCGAACATGGAACTGAAAGTCTTAAATAGTAATAGTCAAGGAAACTGCTACCTGTTGTTCGGTCGGGATGAGATTTTGATCATAGAGGCAGGCATTAAGTTTAGCGAAGTAAAGAAGGCTCTAAACTATAATATAGGCAATATTGTGGGTTGCCTGATAACTCATGAGCACAATGATCATGCCGGTTACTATTTGGAATATTTGGAATATGGTTTCCCGGTTCTTTCTCCCGAAGCTGTGTGTAAGAACAAAGGAAATATGGCAATGCTTCCGTTCTCTAAAGTAGTACAACCAGGCAAGGGCTACAAGGTTGGTAATTTTAAGGTTATCCCTTTCGAAGTACAGCATGATGTTCCTGCTTTAGGATACCAGATCGATCATCCGGATATGGGTAGGCTCGTATTTCTCACTGATACGTTTTATTGTGAATATACGTTCGATAATGTTACTACCTGGCTGATTGAAGCGAATTATGCGGATGACATTTTGGATAGGAATATAGCAGACGGGCGTATGCCGCCATCTATGCGCTCTCGGTTACTAAAGTCCCACATGGAACTTGAAACAACTAAAGGCATATTGCGGGCAAATGACTTGACGAATACGCAGAATATCGTACTCATTCATTTGAGCGACGGTAATTCTGATGAAACAAGGTTTGTCAGGGAGATTGCCGGATTGACGGGAAAGCCGACAATTGCGGCAAAAAAAGGTGTTGAACTATGGATAGGCAAATTACCCTATTGAAATGAATACGATTAGGTTTGAAAAGGTAAATGGAGTCTTGCATGCTAAGGCTTTGACGCTGGCACTTTCTTTGCTCGGCAATGGTATTTATGCAGCCACAATAAAAAAGGTCAGAAAGCCGCGCTCAAATGACCAGAACGGCTATTTATGGGGTTGTGTATATCCGTTGATGCTAAGAGGGCTTATAAATGCAGGTTGGGAGTTTACGAGTGATGCACAGGTACATGAATATTTCAAAAAACTGTTTACTGCAGAGCAGGTGGTTAACCGAGATACAGGGGAAATAATCGAGTTTCCTTCATCCACAGCATTAATGGATACCCTAACCTTTAAAACCTATACGGATAAGTTAAGAGAATACGCATTTGAATACCTGGGGATGGATATTCCGGAACCGGATAAATATTGGAAGTTACATGAAAAACGTACCTGACTACATACTGAAAGAGTTGGTTCGATTGCTTCCTGTGCTGATTGATAATATTGATGTTGATGGAAGGAATACCCGGTTGTACAATGCAGTAAGATTAGTCAAAATATTGATAAAGAAAATTTCAAAAATAATTGATTATGGCAGATAAATCATGGTTTCAGTGTAAGACACATTATCAGAAGATGGCTGATAATGGTTCGGAAAAAAGAGTGAGTGAAACTTATCTCGTGGATGCCTTATTATGGGGCGAAGCAGAGACCCGTATAACAAAAGAACTTCAACCGTTTGTAAAAGCCGGAGAAGAATTATTTATTGATGATATTGCCCGTTTCCCCATTGATCGCATTCTGGAAGAAGGAGCTACCGAACTTGATGATCGATATTATAAGGTTGTACAGGCATTCATTACTGTTAATGAGGACACAGGGGAAGAAAGACGGACTAATTACAAGTATTTGGTTCGGGCTTCTGATACAGAGCGCGTACAGGAAGTTATGAAGGAATACAATAAAGATTCCATAGGTGATTGGATTATTGTTAGCATTCAGGAGACAACAATAATGGATGTGTATTACTATTCTTCGGAAGGTGCTATTGTTGATATTCTTGATCAGCATTCGGATATATCCCCTGTATGTCATTTGTACAGAGATCGTTTCAAAGAAAGTGCAGCTGATAAGATTATAATGGGCCAGTGCCGTGATTTTGTAGAACGGCTTTGCGAAAGGGATGGTAAGGCTATCAATATCCGTAAACGTACCTTGGCCTTAATTAAATCAGGTGTTGAGAATAAGTTTGACGAAGAACAGTTGAAGGACTCTATCTATTCGCTGTTATCCCAGCATATACAGTCTGAGTTTTTTAGTTCAGTTATTGCATTCTATCTGGGGTGCTTACAGCATTGGCTCGATTATGTAGAGGAAAATTACAATACTTGGCGTGAGTCATTTATTGATGCTGATACCGGAGAAGCTGTGTGGATTACCAGGGCAGAGAAAAAATAATAATGGTGGTAGGCGGGGAAGCCCGCTTGCCTTTAAACTGATAATTGCATGAAAACATGAACAATTATTTTCCTCATGATAGCAATGCAAGGAATTCCGATAAGCTTATTCCATTAAGGATTAAGAAGGGGGCAGAAGGTTATGGCGTTTATTTTATGATTTTGGAACGTCTGCGTGAGGAACCGGATTATACGAGCATTAAAGATTATAATACATTAGCCTTTGATTTTCGTGTAGGTTCAGACATTGTGAAGTCGGTTGTTGAAGAATTTGGGCTATTTCAATTTACCGAAGATGGTAAGCGGTTTTACTCCGAAGGTTTTACGACGAGGATGCAGAAAAAGGATGAGAAATCAAATAAAGCCAGAGAATCAGCCCGGAAAAGATGGGAAAATAAGCAAACGCATAGTAAACCGGATGCGAACGCATTGCAAACGCAAAGTGAACCGGATGCAAGTAAAGGAAAGGAAACTAAACTAAAGGAAACTAAAGGAGAGAATGAAGATAAGAACATTCTCCCGAATGGATATTCCCAAGAAGATGTTCCAGTTCCTTTGCCAGAATGTAAATCTGCATTGGTAGCAGATATTGCTTGGATGGAAACAATTTGCATGAATAACTATATCCCACCAGAAAAACATCAAGAGAAGTTGGATGAGTTTTTCCGCAAATTGGAAAATGAGAAAGTTACTTATAAATCAGTGAAAGATGCTGTTCAGCATTATTCAAATTGGTTGAAAAATGAATTAAGTAGAGAGCAACGCTATGGACAAAAGATCAAATCAGGCGATAATGGAACTGAAAGAAAACGTAGGATCGTTGAAAAGTTTCAGTCTACCGCCGGAGGAAGTACCGAAACAGGAAAGAGTTCGGAATTTAGTAACCCTGTATGGTGATAAAAAACGGTTTGGGGCTGCATTCAATCCTTCTTTGCAGAAAGCAATAGCTCGGAATTTAGAACGTGCCTATGTCGGTAAAGCTCCAACATTAGCAGTAGTAAAAGAAGCTTTTGGAATTGACCCTGCAGAAGGTTGGATTATGGCGCAACTGGAAGATTTGAATGAATTTGCCGGGGTTGCGGTGAAAATGAGTCCTGGCCAGATGGAAGAAACATCCCGACTTATTTTGCAGGAATATCCGTATTTCAAAGTGACGGAGTTTATGCTATTCATGCATCGCTTTAAATGTGGTAAATATGGGGCGTTGTATGGGGTTGTAGACCCTTTGGTGATAATGCAGGCCCTTTTTCAGTTTGCGTCAGAGAGACGGGATGAATTAGCCTTCTACGAGAACCGTGAACGTGAGCGGAAAAAGCAGGAGGAACGAGAGAAATGGCAAAGTAGCCAAACGGCAATGAGCTATTCGGAATGGAAGAATAGCAAGGAATAATAAAATATTTAGTATATAACACATTAACACAACACGATTATGACAACGATTTTAAAAAACATTGTAGTACCGACAGGTAATATCCTGATCGTACAAGGAGAAAATGGTAGAGAACTGGAATGTCTCTCAATTGGCGACTATGGAAAACATGCCAATATTAAAGCTGATTTTCTTGGATTATCCGATGAAATTAACGGTGTAAAGGCTGATACCATTATGCCTCTGACAGAAAAGTGGGTGATTACAATCTCGACACAGTACGGTTGTTCGATGCGTTGTAAGTTTTGTGATGTGCCGAAGGTCGGACCTGGCTATAATGCGACAAAACATGACTTATTGATGCAAGTAGAGGCAGCATTGAGTCTACATCCGGAAATTACCGAGACAAAACGCCTGAATATCCATTATGCCAGAATGGGAGAGCCAACATTTAACTGGGAAGTTCTTCATGCTACAAGAGAGTTGAAAAATTTAGTTAGTTTGTATCTGGGTGATAGTCTCATTCATCCCGTAATATCGACGATGATGCCGGAATATAATGGCTATCTGATGTCTTATTTGCTTGAGTGGTGTGAATTGAAAAATGTAGTTTTCAATGGCGACGCAGGTCTGCAGCTCTCGATCAATTCAACCAATGACAAAGAGCGCGAAGATATGTTTTCCGGAAATACTAAGTCTCTTAGTAAGATTTCCGATATCGCAGATAAGTTGCCGGACCCGGTCGGCAGAAAGTATGCTTTGAATTTTGCATTATGTGGTTATGAGGTTGATGGTGAAAAATTGGCAAGCCTATTTGACCCTAATAAATTCATGTGTAAGATAACTCCTATGCACGAAACTTCTGCGTGTAAAGAACGTGGCCTGATCACAGCTGATGGGTATAACTACTATTATCCATATCGGGAAGCAGAAGAGAGCTTAAAGGCTGCAGGCTTCGATACGCTAGTGTTTATTCCTTCTCAGGAAGAGGACGAAAGCCGTATTACTTGCGGAAATGCGATATTGTCTGATAAAAAATGCGGTAAGTTATGGTAAGTCTATTGTACATTGACCTGTTTTGTGGTGCCGGGGGCACTTCGACGGGAGTTGAACTTGCCAAAGATGAAAACGGCCAGAAGTTGGCTAAGGTCATTGCTTCCGTAAACCATGATGCGAACGCAATAGCATCGCATGCCGCAAATCATCCGGATGCATTGCATTTTACCGAAGATATCCGGACGTTGGAACTTAAACAAGTAGCATAGTATGAAAATTAATGTTTTTAGGACTCAGGCAAAGATCGGCTCTACGGTCCGATATAAGGGGAAGGTATATATACTTGCCGATCTGGATAAAAATAATAATACCGTATGCCTTTATCCGCACACATGGATAAGATGTACGGAGGTTGAACTATTAAAGCCGTAGATATGACAAAGGGCGAACTTCATGCACGTATCAGCCGGATAAATACGAAGCTGGACGTAAGTATACGCAGGAAAGATTATTACACTGCTGTAGCCCTTGTGCAGAAAAGGGCTGAATATATGAGATTGTTAATCAGTAAAAAGTAGTTAACATGGATAGATTGAAATACAAAATAAAAGAACATGTTTTTGTGCTTGTCAATGGTGTAATTAAAGATGGTTATGTCATCAGTCGTACTGAAACTATTACTGGTATCCCTTGCTATAAAGTCTCATTCATTGATGAGGACTATGCAATAAAAGAACAGGTGTTTTTGGAGGAAGATTTGCATTCTTCAATCCCTATGTTATTTGCAAAATTGGAAAATGAATATATGGATTCACTTAGAGATTATGAAAATAACGACCCGCTTAATTTTCTGATCAAAGAGTGTTCTGATAAATACGGTGTGTGATATGAATATGAATGTTATTTATAATTCAGAATGCCTATTCGGTCTGGAACGTTTACCGGACAATTGCGTAAATTGTTGTGTAACATCACCTCCATATTACGGATTGCGAGACTATGGAAATGACGCGCAGATAGGGCTTGAAGCGACACCGGAAGAATATATTAAAAAGTTAGTGAAAGTGTTCCGGGAGGTTCGAAGAGTGTTAACGGATGACGGTACTCTTTGGGTGAATATTGGCGATAGCTATGCCGGTTCCATGAAAGGCGCAGCTCAATTTCCAGACAATGCGATGAATTATAAGCAGGGAACAAACCGGGGAATACTTGGTAAGGCTACATTAGTAAAACAATGTACAAACTGTAAGCCAAAAGATTTGATCGGTATTCCTTGGATGCTTGCGTTCGCGCTTAGGGCAGACGGTTGGTATTTGCGTCAGGATATTATTTGGAGCAAACCTAATCCGATGCCGGAGAGTGTTCGAGACCGTTGCACTAAATCCCATGAATATATCTTCCTGTTGAGTAAGTCCCGATCGTATTACTTCGATGCTGATGCTATAAAAGTTCCGGCACGTGAGTCTACAATCCGCAGAATAAAGCAGGATGTCGATAACCAAGTAGGATCCTCTCGTTCGCTGAAAGCAAACGGCAACATGAAAGCTGTTATTGGTGGCCGCAAAAGGAACTTTGCTGACATGCCGGAAGATGACCCGATGTATCGAGCCAATACAAACCGTGAGTATGAATATACGGACAAAGCGAATAAACGTTCTGTCTGGGAAGTAAGTACATCGGCCTTCCATGATGCTCATTTTGCAGTGTTTCCCCCGGCTCTTATCGTTGACTGTATAAAAGCTGGATGCCCGGAAGATGGCGTTGTTCTTGACCCGTTTATGGGTTCCGGAACAACAGCAATCGTTTCACGGAAACTGAACCGCAATTATGTAGGATTTGAAATAAACAAAGACTATGTGCGGTTGGCTGAAAATAGAATAAAAAAAGAGTTAGGAATATTTCAATAACTGAATAGAAATGAAAGTAATAGTCACATTCAGCGGAGGTAAAGATAGTCTTGCGTCTCTGCTTTGGGTACGTAATAACCTAACAAAAGATTTTATCACAGTGTTTTGTGATACTGCTTGGGAACACCCGTTGACTTATCAATATATTGAAGAGATATGCCGACAGCTTGATTTGAACTTTGTCACGATCAAGTCAAAAAAGTTTGATGGAATGGTTGGCTTGGCACAAAAGAAGTCTCGTTGGCCGTCTTCGCAACGACGGTTCTGCACGTCTGAATTGAAAACAATCCCAATGATAGATTACGTCCTTGATGAAATAAACGATGATATTTTGATGATACAGGGTATACGTGCTGCAGAAAGTGCTAAGCGCGCAGAAATGCGAAAACAATGCACCTACTTCAAATATTATGTGCAGCCGTACGGGAAAGATAAACATGGAAAAGACAAATTTCATACTTATCGACGTAAAGACGTGTTGGAATTTAGGTTAAAACATTCTGATGATCTTTTGCGACCTGTATTCGACTGGTCGGCGCAACAAGTGATAGACTATATTCTTGACAATGGATTACAGCCTAATCCTTTATATCGAATGGGTTATAAGCGGGTAGGATGTTATCCATGCATAATGGCTTCGCAACAAGATATGTATAATATTAGTGTTCAAGACCCTAACAGGATTGAATACATTGCAAGCCTTGAACAACAACTAAATAGTAGTTTTTGTGGGCCGGATAAGATTCCATCCAAATACTACAAAGGCTCATATCCGCTTATTGGTGATATCGTTCGCTATGTGCAAGGAAAGCGGTTGACCGGTTCCCTTTTTGACGATGATGATGTAGCAACGAGTTGCATGAGTTATTATGGACTTTGTGAATAAATAATAGAACGATATGACTAAGAGAGAAGCGAAAATATTGGCGTTAAATGTATTTGCTGATAGTGCAGACATTCTTATTGAACTGGATTGTGTATCTGATGCCATCCGTTCAACCAAAGATTGTGATTTGATTAATGTGGCTTTTAATGAACTGGCCACCAGTTTAAAGAAAAGAGCAGATAAGTTGAAAAAAATAATTGAATCATGAAACAGAAAGAAATTGAACATAAATACAATGAAATGGTATCGACAATTGAAGATGCCCAAATGTATGATGGACGTAATACGGTGGATAGATATACCTGTGATATTTGCAATAAAATTATTTTCACCACATACAAAGATAAAGGGGTAACACCTTTCACGATTCAATGTAAAAAATGCGGTGGGACTATGTATCACGACAAGACTTATGCAAAAAGTACAATGCCGAATTTTGTGTATGTCGAAGATTGGGTAAGACCAACGCTTGAACAAACTTTACAAATGTCTGACGGAATGATAGAACACGTGCTTAATGGTGGTTTGATTCTTGAAGATGATTTAATCCATAGAAGTTGCAACAAATGAAATAGGAAGGGGAAGCAAAATGAAGAAAGAAATTGATGCCTGGGTATGGAATCCGGCAAATACGTTATTCAAGCAAAAGAAATCAGAAAAAGCAATCGGTCATATTATCTATTGCGAATGTCCCGAAAAATGCGAGTTGTACGCAAAAGGCAATTGTGTTGCTTTTGACAATTATTGTCCTCATGGAAGTAGAGGTCGGGTTATCGGGTATTCAAGAATGGCAAGTAAATTTCATTCATGGATAAGTGATTTTGAAAAGAAACATAAAGATGTATATAGGTCAAAATTGACACAGCCCAAAAAGTTGGAATATTTTATGGATTTAGTCTATATCCCAATTTCACACTTAGGCTTAAATGAAGATATAGAGTTCGTAGATGGAGGTGGTTATTTTGCAAATAGAAGACCGATTATTAAACGAGAGCATTTCAATGCAGAGTTTATATCCAAGCAAATCGTAAATTTTGTTCCTTACGCTTTGTTGGGAGGAAGAATAAAAGATTATCAAGAGAAAGAAGTACCAAAGTTTCTATTATGGTTAAAACAACTTGATTATGCCTTGTATGAAGAAGTGAAAGAAATACATCCAACTCATCATGGGTTTGAGGCTATGACTAATGTAGGTCGGAAAGCGATACTGAAAACTTTGAATCCGAATATAGGCACATTCAAGGACATACATGGTGGAATATGGACTTGGGATGGTGAATATCTATACTCCAAAAATACACACGCATCTTTCACTCTTATTGAAACAAGGGAAATTCAAGAATGTAGGCTAAAGCCCAATGGAGATGTTGCGGTTAAGGTATGTGATGACGCACAAGTAAATGATAATACAGAGTTTATAGATTGATATGGAAGTAAAGAGCAGAATAATCATTGACGTAGTGAAGTAATATCAGTAAATAATAATTGAACGTATGATAACGAAAAAACAATTTATATCAATCATGGATAAGCTGAAAAAGCAACATGATTACGACCGTAATTTTACTCGGTTAATGGGAGAAGCTTTCCCTGATACTCATCCGCCTATTTACGACAATTCAAAGGTTATGGATGCCGCAATTGAGTCGTTGAAACTACATTTCGAGGGTGATGATACAATAGAATGGTGGATATATGAAACGAATTTCGGAAAAAAAGACATGTACATTCTTTATCATGGGAAGAAACTCTATTTCAGAACTTCTGGTAGTTTGTATGATTATTTGTCGGGGGTATTAGTGGATGAAATGCGTTTGCAAGGCTTAATAGATAAGATCAAAGCTGGTGGGAAACCTACTTTGACGGGATTTGTATTGACCTCGGAGATCGTTGAGGAGTTGACCCCTTATGTACAGGATAAAGATTTTTTGAAAAGTTTAATATCAAGAGTTCCCAAAAAATGAGAAAGAAAAAAGAAAACATGAGAGTCTATGTGCTTATGCTCTCAAAAGAGTTCCCGAAAGATCATCCGAAAGCCGGACAGCCGACACGCTTTCGGTGCAAGTTCCTTATGGGACGGAAATTTAGTGAAGCCTGTACATGGGCCTGTTCTTATGATGGAACGGAAAATACTCGAAGGAGTTGTTCTCGGAATGCAATTGTTGAAGATGGTAAATTATGGAATTTCCCTAAAATACATACCATTCGTACTAATTTGGAACGTTGGATGAAGATTATGCAGAAAGTTCAAGAGGGGAAGGCTCTTATTTCTGTTCGTCAATGGAAAGGTAGGCCATACGAAAAAGGAAATGTTCAGGTTGAAATAGCCCGATTGGGAAAAGATGATGGAGTAGGACTACAAACATTGAGTGTCATGGAGTACACCGATGCTGACGATGGGATAAAACGTGCTGTTTATTGTATCGACGGAAAACCAATGCCGATGCTTACACTGAAACAGATCGCAGAGAACGACGGGCTAACAGTTGAGGACTGGAAAGCATGGTTTACCGGAATGACATTTGACAAGCCGTTGCCGATTATTCACTTTACAAGTTTCAGATATGGCGGACAAGAAGGATGATGGATTGAAGTTGACCGGTCCCGAATTGCAGGTCGAACTCCTGAAAAGGATGGGTTACAGGGAAGAGTCCCGAAAGTGTGAAAATTGTAAGCATTATGTAGGGGTTTATGGTACTACTTCTGAATGCTTACTGATACCTATTATGCAAATGAAAGTGAGTGGTGAAGGTTATTGTGACTATCACAAATTTAATGGTGAAAGCAAATAGAATTTTGGGAGGGGGGACTATAGGGGGGAGGGGGCTTTTCTAACTCCCTTCCTTCTTCTGTAAAATAACTGATAAAAAGTAGTGAAAAATATGATTGTAGGAAATAGAAAAAAATACAACTTGGTTATTGGAATTGATACCGGGGTTCATACAGGAATTGCTACATGGAATGTGGCTTCAAGAAAGTTTGAATTGATAGCAACGACTTCTATACACAAAGCGATCATGTATGTGCAAAGTATGTTTGACACACATGGATGTAAAGTGTTGGTTCGTATTGAAGATGCTCGTCTTAGAACATGGTATCAATCGAATTATAAATCGAGGGATGAGGAAAGAAAGATGTTGCAGGGTGTTGGTTCAGTTAAACGGGATGCCAAAATATGGGAAGACTTTCTAACTGACATTGGAATACCTTTTGAAATGACGCATCCAAAGAATTCCGTAACAAAACTCAATGATTTGTCATTTAGGAAGTTGACGAAATATAACAAGCGAACCAGTGAACATTCAAGAGATGCTGCTATGCTCGTATTTGGTTATTAACCAATCTTTTCACAATTAAAAAGAGGTTTAATAAACCATGTTTGTATATATTTGCCAAACAGTTACAAATGTTACATCATAAAAATTAGTTTGGCAAATGGAAAGTTTAGAGACTTATCAAGGTTGGTTGTTGATCGCTGGTTATTTTGCAGCGATGATTGTACTGGTGTTATTCCTTCGAAAACGAGAAAAGACAAAAGAGGAATTTTTGGTTGCGAATCGATCTATGCCGTGGTTACTCACGGCTTTTTCAATGGCTGCAACCTGGGTGTGGGCTCCGTCGATGTTTGTTGCATCGGAGAAAGCATACACACAAGGTATTGCCGGGGTGTTCTGGTTTGTTGTTCCGAATGTATTAACGTTAATTTTGTTTGCATTTTTCGCTAATAGGATGAGGAAGTTACGACCGGAAGGTTGGACGTTCTCGGATTATATACGTGAAAAGTATTCGAATCGTTGTCATACGCTGTATCTGATTGAATCGTTCGGTCTACAGACGATGAGCTTTGCGGTTCAACTTTTGGCTGGGGCTACTATCTTCTCAAAGATTACGGGTATATCGTTTACTGCAACAACTGTTGTAATGGCGGTATGCCCGTTGATATATACTTTTACTTGTGGCATACGAAGCAGCATAATAACAGACTTTTGGAAAATGCTCTGGATCGTGATTGTCCTGCTGGCCGGATTACCTATCATGCTATCGAATGCTGAACCGGACACGTTGATAAAAGGTCTGGGAGGTATTACCGGTAACTTCGGTCGTTTATTCTCTGATACAGGGATAATGGTTGCCCTGTCGTTCGGTATCCCTACAACTATCGGTTTATTGTCCGGTACGTTCGGTGATCAGATGTTTTGGCAACGGGTTTTCTGTGTTAAAGTTGACAAGGTAAAAGAAACGATGATTGCGGCCGCTGTGATATTCGCCGTCGTCCCTATTTCTTTGTCCGTATTTGGCTTTATCGCATCCGGTGCAGGTATTTATATGGCCGACACACAACTTGTCAATGTGGGGGCTGTAATAGCCTTTTGTCCGAAATGGTTCCTGTACCTGTTCTTCGTCCTGATATTGGCCGGATTAATATCAACGGTAGACAGCATTATTTGTGCCGTTAGTTCGGTTGCCGGACATGATGTAGTAACCCGTTTATCTCTTAATGAAAAATGGCATGAAAGAATACAGAACAACACTTTGTTATTTATCCTTTTTGCGAATGAGGTACACACAGCTCGGTTCGCTATGATAGCCGTTACGGTAGCTGCTATCCTAATAGCAAACATTCCTGGTTTGACAATCCTGTATCTTTTCCTGCTATATGGTACGCTCCGGTCATCGGTGATGTTACCGACAGTGTTCGCGATACTGGGTAAGCGGATGACGGAGAAAGGTTTGTTCTACGGTATTCTTACAAGTATGGTGGTCGGGCTTCCGGTATTCGCTTATGGAAACCTGGTTGGTAATATTCCTCTGATCGTAGCCGGTTCACTTTTTACTATCCTTGCATCTGGGGTGATAGCATTGGATTATAAACGGCATTTAAAGCCGGGGCCAATAGAGTTAAAGATTGTGGTGAGGAATGTGGATGATTTGAATTATAAGCTGGATAGATTATTGAGAAAGATGCGGGATGCTCGCGCTGAGTTGCAAGAACTTAATAAGGCTTATGATGAATTGAACGGTAAGAATTTAACGATTAGTGTTGAAACAGAAGATGAAAAAGTTAAGTAAAACAGAGAAGTACATTATCGCCATATCCGACCCGGAAGAGTACAATGTATTCGTGTGTCCGGAGCATGGTGTTTATGCGATAAGAAAGGGTGATAAGAATAACACTGCATGTTCGTATTGCCAGAAGCAAGGGGAAAAGCTGGACAACCAGCAGGATTTATTCAATCAGTACAGAAAGGAGTTGACGCTATGCGACAAGTAGTATTCGTTTTATTGCTGGCTGTTCTGGTTATTTCCGGGACACATGCACAAGTCTATGACGGTATTACGCAACCAACGCGGTTCCGGCTGTTTATGCCGGTCACTGCATCATTGGAAGGGAGAGGAACAACTGTCGCTCCTTTTGTCGGTTATCGGGCAGATGTTACCGGCTGGCTTTCGTTTACTCCGGTCTTGCAATACAATATGTCATCCGAAGCAGTTACCGCCGGTATGTGGGTGAATGCCAGCTATCGGAAGCGGTTCTACTTGCTTGCCAGGTCAATGTATAACACAAAAGTCAGATTGTTTACCGAAACATTGTCCGGTACCGTAAAACTCCCGGCTGGCTTTATGATAGATGCAACCTGGGACAACATGTATAACGGTCGATCCTTTTGTGATGGTGACCGTTTGCAGGTGGTTGGCGGCTGGGATTATCGCCGCATTGTGGTTAATGCCGGGTACTCGCTTCGGTCGTGTTCCGGCTTTGTAGCAAATCTCCGGTTTAAAGTAACTCAATACAACTGGCTGCAATTTAAGTATGACCAGGGGAGCGAGTCGATAAGTGTATCAATGGCTTTGCAATTCAATTGACTATGTTAGGGCAGAAGAAAAAAGTAACCAACGAACAATGGGAGGCGTTATTCCGGAACATTGGCAACATTGTTTCTAAGGCAGAAATAGATAATGCAATTGATACCTGTGTTGATGAACTGAAAGCTGCATCAAAGGGCAAACGGGTAGGCTTTGCCTGGTCTGGAGGAAAGGATAGTATTACCTTATACTTTCTCTGCAAGGAAGCCGGTATTATCAACGGTGTGTGGGGTAAAACTCAATTGGAGTATCCAGCCTTTGAACGGTGGTGCTATGCGAATAAGCCTGATGGTGTCCGAGTGTATGACATGGGGCTTAACCTTGTTTGGCTAAGTAAGCATCAAGGACTGTTGTTCCCGGCTAATGGGCCGACGGACGATAAATGGATGCCAATCACATACTGGAAGGCACAGCAACAGTTTTATGACAATGAGCGGCTGGATATGTTGGTATTGGGACGCAGGTTGAAGGACGGGAATTTTTGCGGAAAGAATAAGTTCCATGTATCGAAATCGAAGGTGTCATATAATCCGATGGCGTTCTGGTCCCATGAATATGTTCTGGCTTTAATCCACTACTATCATTTGCCGCTGCCGCCAATCTATCAATGGCCGGAAGGTTGGGTATATGGAACGCATGAGTGGGCCAGAAGGAACTTGAAGCACCACACCGTAAATGAGGTATGGGATGCAATCTATCAAATAGACAAATCAATAGTTTATAATGCTGCTGGGTATATCCCGTCGGCACGTAATTTTTTAATCACTAAATAGACAAAGTATGAAAGGAAAGTTAGAGAGTCAAAGAGTGCTGCTGTCTGCATTGAAAGAATTTCCGGGTAATCCGAATGTGCACCCAGAAGAGCAAGTAAAAGCGATTGCAAAGAGTATGGAACGGTACGGACAGTATTATCCTATCGTTGTGGATGAGAACTATATGGTGCTTTGCGGTCATGGCAAGAAAAAGGCATTGGAGTACATGGGTGAGAAGGAAGCCGATGTAACAATTCTCAAAGGGTTATCTGATAAGCAGAAAAAGAAATTACTTCTGGAAGATAACAAAATACAGGATATGTCTTTCGTCAATTATGGAGATGTAGAGCGTATTATCAAAGAAATCGGTGATACCGATATTATTGGTTATACACCGGAGTATCTGGATGCCATCATTAGCGAGGTAAGCCCGGACAATATGGGGGTAAACTTTGCGGAACCTGGAAAACGGGAAGATACGTTTACACCGGAGAAGGAAGCATCCGACACCAAAGAGGTAACAGATATTGAAGCAGGGATGCAACAGGCTCATACGATGGTTTGTCCCCACTGTGGGAAGGAGATAACTCTTTAATGGATTAGATATGAAACAACAAGATTTATTTAAACCATTACGGGAGTTACAGTTTATCAAACGTGATTTGGTTAAACCGAATGATTATAACCCGAACAAGGTCTTAGAGAAGAACTTGAAGTTGCTAACAGAAAGCATACTAAATAATGGTTTCTGTTTTCCAATTGTGATACGCCCGGATTATACTATTATAGATGGTTTTCACCGTTGGCTGGTGTCTGGACGTGAACCGCTAAAGACTTTGCTTGCTGGTTTGATACCTGTTGTTGTCGTGTCTCATGATACAAAATCTGATGATATGGCAGGTACTATTACATTCAATCGAGCCCGTGGAACTCATCTGCTTGAACCTATGGAAAAGATTGTTAAGAAGTTACTTGATGAGGGATTGACTGTTGATGAAATATCTAAAAAGATAGGGATGAGTAAAGAAGAAATATTCCGCCTCTCTAACATTGACAGGGAACAGTTTTTGAAACTGGTTACATCCAGAAAGCAGCAGTTTAATAAGGGACAAATTTTGCGGAGGAATGCTTGATGTTTGTTAAGGATTTGGATATAAATGTAGTTGAGGCCGCAGAACGTAGAATTCTGGAAGCCTTCAATAAAAATAAGGTTCTTGCCGTCAGTTTTTCTGGCGGCAAAGACTCTATATGTATGTGCGATATTCTGATAAAGACAATGCACAAATATAGTATTCCTTTCAGCCGGATCATGGTCGTGTTTTTTGATGAGGAAGCGATTTATCCGGACGTGGAAGCTATTGCAATGGAATGGCGTTCTCGTTTCATGTCATTGGGGGCTAAATTTTATTGGTTCTGCTTGCCTATACGACATTATAATTGCTGCAATAGGTTGGAGAATGACGAAAGTTTTATCTGCTGGGAACCGGGTAAAGAAAACGTTTGGGTACGGCCTATGCCGAAGTTTGCTATTCGCAATCACTCGATGTTTCGGTTAGGTATGTCTTATCAGGAGTTTGGAAAGAAGATATTCCAGAGCGTTCCGCCCATGGTTGGTTTACGTGTTACGGAGTCAATCCAACGTAGGCAGTCTATCGCATCGATCAAGACATCTAAGTTCTTCTATCCAATATATGACTGGCGGGATAATGATGTATGGCTGTATATTAAGCTGAATAACCTAACTATTCCGATGACTTATATCTATTTATACAAGACAGGGGTTCCGTTGAATAAGCTAAGGATAAGTCAGTTTTTCAGTATTGACACGATTAAAACACTGCCAAAGGTGATGGAGTTTTACCCAGATTTGTATGAGAGGATTATACGCAGGGAACCGAATGCAGACCTAGTAATGCTCTATTGGGACACAGATATGTTCCGAAGTTCAAAACAAGACAAGAAATTTGAACTTGAAAAGGATAAAGATTATCGTGTCATTCTTCGGGATGCAATGAAAAAGGCAGCATTGCACCCAGATATGTATCCGGGATATAAACTGGCAAAGAAACTTTACTCAATGATGACCGGTAAAGAATCATCTAAAACCTGTCACAAAATTTATCAAATGTTGATAGCGGGTGACCCAAAAAAGCGAACTTATCGGTCATTGATTGGTGATATTTATAGAGATAAAGGAGGAGGTGTATGATATGCCTAAGCATGAGGAAGATGTACAGAAGGATAAAGAAAAGATGCTTGAGTCCTTGAAAGAATGCAGTGGTATTGTAACGTTTGCTTGTGAAAAGGTTAGACTTTCACGACAAACCTTTTATCGTTGGTGTCGGGATGATCCAGAGTTTAAAGAACGGGTTGATGCTATTAATGAGTTACAGATAGATGTTGCCGAAGCGTCCTTATTGAAAAAGATACAGAGTGGTGATACAACTGCAATTATTTTCTATCTGAAAACAAAAGGCAAAGACCGTGGATATTCGGAACGTAGGGAAATATCTATACCCGGCGGTGTTGAACTTAAAAACGATTTTGATGTATCGAAGCTTTCGGATGAAGAAAGAAAAGTGTTGTTGAAAATTGCAGAAAAGCAAGATAAGAAGGCGAAAGAGTGAGTTTGGTTGAGGCGGAAATATTGAAGATGGCAAGGGCTGTACAAGCAGATGAATGTAAGCAGTCTTTTTACTATTTCATGCAGACGTTTTGGAGTGTCATAATACCGGAAGAACCTGTATTCAATTGGCATATCGAATATCTGTGTAATGAGTTACAAAAGCTGTCATATTACATTGTCAATCGTTTGCCAAAGCCCTATGATGTAATTATCAATATTCCGCCCGGCTCGACTAAAACAACTTTGGTAACGATTATGTGGCCTGCTTGGTTGTGGACGCAGGATCAGACTATCAGGATAATTTCAAACTCTTATTCTGGTGACCTTTCTATCGAACATGCTTCGAAGTCAAAAGATATCATAACATCTGATTTGTATAGACTGCTTTTTCCGGAAATAATTATTCGTCGGGATAAATCCGGAAAGGGAAGTTATGAGAACACGAAGAAGGGGGCGAGGTATTCGACATCAACAGGAGGTACAATTACGGGGAAACATGCTCATGTGATTATCAATGATGACCCTGTAAATCCCAAACAAGCAGAGTCGGACCCTTTACGTTTGCAGGCGAACGAGCATACAAAAACCTTGTCATCTCGTAAAGTTGATAAAAAGAATACTCCTATGGTCACTATCATGCAACGTTTGCACGATGATGATGTAACTGGTTATTTGCTGAAAAGGAAAGGTGAGAAAATTAAGCATATCTGTCTACCTGCAGAAGTTTCGTCGCGTGTAAACCCTCCGGAGTTGAAAGAACGATATATTGATGGGCTTCTTGATCCTATCCGTATAGATAGGGAAGTGATTGCAGAAGCGAAAGTGGACCTGGGTTCCCGGCAGTTTGCAGGACAGTATGAACAGTCACCAGTTGTTGAAGGTGGTAATATTGTTAAGTCGTCCTGGTTCGGGCATATTTCACTGGCTCAATTTCTTGCAGTGCGTGGTGGAGCTCCGATACATTTCTTTCTTGATACTGCTTATGATGAGAAGAAGCAAAAGACGGACAATGACCCGTCTGGCATATTGGCTGCGTGTAGGATACAAAACTATTTGTTCATCTATCATGCGCAGAAAGTCTGGAAAGAGTTCCCGGATTTGATGCGCTTCATTCCGGAATATGTTCGGGCACATGGTTATGATGATAGGTCTACAATACGGATAGAACCTAAGGCTAATGGAAAGTCAGTTGTTCAGCAAGCCCGTAAAGCGACAAAGTTGAATGTAACAGAAACCCCGTCACCTGCAGATAGCAAGTCTGTTCGTTTAAAAACCAGGTCCCCAAAAATCGAGTGCGGCCGCGTTATTTTGGTTGAAGGTGATTGGAATGAGGAATTTGTAACAGAAGTAAGCCAGTTTCCGGCAGCTACTCACGATGAGTATGTAGATATTCTGGTATATGCGATAGACTATTTGCTTGGTGATGATGGCAATGAAATAACGGATGATGATATAAAAGAGATATTAAGTGCATTTGGATGTTGAATTTAAAAATTAGTGAAGATGAGTTTGTATAATTGGGTTGTCAATAGTTTTAACGCGGCTTTAGGTCGTAACCAAAAGTTTGAACAGTTGCTAAAATCAAAAGATATAGGCCGGGCTCTTACGCAGATGATCGACAATTCGGGGAAAGCGGAAAAGGCTTTGAAGGTTTATGATACGATGCAGCATGAAGTTATGTCAAGACCGGATAAGGCGATTTTTGGTAAACGTGATGAGGTTACTGGCAAACGGTCTTTTTTAAGGTTTGACAAGCGTTGGAAGATACCTATTCCATATCCTGTGTATATCAATGAAATCGCTCTTGTATTTCTTTTTGGCCGTCCTTTGAAATGGAAACAGGCTTCAGAGGGGACAGATAGAGCTTTTTCTGCCTATCTTGATGTGCTTAAATCTACCAGATTCAACGCAAAGATCAGAGAGGCTAAACGTCTAGCCGGAGCCGAAACTGTTAGTGCAATGTTGTTCCATACTTTTCGAAATGAAGAGGGAAAGGCGGACGTATTGATTAAGGTGCTAGCAAAAAGTTTAGGTGATGATATTTTTTATCGTAAAGATCAGTTCGGACGGTTGATAGATTTTGCCCGTGGCTACTGCTTGCAAGATGTTGGAGGAGAAATCAAGTATTATGTGGACATATATACGAAAAGTATGTTTTATCACTGTAAGCGTAATGTGATGGGCTGGGATGTTGAAGAAGAGGTAAATATCATAGGTAAACTTCCTTTGATTTTATTTGAACAGGAAGCGGAGTGTGCAGGTGTTGAACCGATGATAAACCGGAAAGAGTGGACGATTAGCCGGACGGCTGATGTTAACGACCGTTTTTCTGACCCGGCACTCGTTGCTGATGCTTCTATTGTTAATTCTCTGCCGGAACAGGGAGAAACGAGCAAACTGTTCATTCTTAAACCGAATGGGGATGGTTCTAAAAAGCCAGAAATCAAATATCTTACATGGGATAGTGCTCCGGAATCCAAGAAACAAGAGAGTGACGAATTGGACGAAAAGATATTGAGGTTTTCTTTTACCCCGAAAATTGATTTTGATGCAACCAAAGGACTTTCGCAAATATCAGCAAAGGCTCTTAAACAGTTAATGCTTTTGGCTGATATAAAGGCTTCAAAGCATAAAGAAAAGTACGATGAATATGCAGATCGTATTGCAAGCCTGGTTACAACGATTATTGGTAACGTATTGGATATTTCGCTTAAAGACGAATGTTCCCATTTGGTGATTGAACATGAATTCCAGGAACCGTTCGGTGAAGATGTCGAAGCAACTATTAACAATCTGGTCAAAATGTACAATGCAGGTGGAATGTCACATGAGACGCTGATAGAGAAAAATCCATTGATTGAAGATTCCGAGGCTGAAAAGGTGCGTATAGCCAAAGAGCACGAAGCTGATCTGCAGGAAGAAAAGGAACGTAACAGGTTAGATGTATTTAATACAGCTGAATAATGGCAAGGCTCGATGAAGATAAGATAAGAAAGGAACTTTTTCACCGTACGGAAGGTTATGCCGGGGCTGTTCGTAATATCTACTTGGATATTATGAACCGGCTTATTCTTTTGTCATTGGAAATTGAACCAATATACGATCCTGAAAAAGCATTTGTGTTTTCGGACTATCCAGCTATATCTGACCGGGCAAATGCTCTTCTACGGGAATTATATAGCCGTGTGTATCAACAAATACAATATGGCATAACAAACGAATGGGAGCAGGCCAATTTAGAAGCCGACGCATTGGTTGCATCCGTATTTGGAAAGAAGTTTGTAGATGATAAACGGTTCTCAATGTATTTCAACCGGAACCGGGAAGCAATGGACGCCTTCTTTGCCCGTAAATCTGAATACGGCGGTCTGAACCTGTCACAGCGTGTTTGGAAGTACGAGGGACAGTTCCGGGAAGAAATGGAGCTTGCTATTGACTGTTGTTTGGGGCAGGGTATGTCGGCTAATGTGATGGCTGCGAAGGTAAAGTCTTACCTAAATGATCCTGATAAATTGTTCAGGCGTGTACGGGATAGCCGGGGAGAACTTGTGTTATCCCGGAATGCTAAGGCGTACCATCCCGGACGTGGTGTGTATCGTAGCAGTTCCCGGAATGCTCAACGGCTGGCTAGGACTGAAACTAATATTGCATACAGGAGCGCGGACTTTGAACGTTGGTCCCGACTTAATTTTGTCGTGGGGATCGAAATCAGTGTATCTAAAACAAATCATCCAGAGAGGGATATTTGCGATGTACTTGCTGGCAAATATCCTGTTGGTTTCAAATTTGTGGGTTGGCATTCGAATTGCCGATGTCATGCAAAGCCAATTTTGGCTTCGGATGATGAGATTGATATGTTGACCGATAAAATACTTGCTGGTGAAGATATTTCGGGGTTCAAGTCGAAACGAGAAGTGAAGGAATTGCCTGCTACTTTTTATTCATGGATGCAGGAGAATGAAGATCGTATTGAAAAAGCGAATAATCGTGGAACCTTGCCATATTGGATTAAAGACAACAAGAAATATGTAGATATAAGCATTGGTGATATAAATACCGGTAAACGGGAAGAGATACGGCAAAAGGCTAAAAGCCTATATCACTCTTACGGCTCTGAATGGCAGAAAGTCTATTTCGATGAGTTTAGTGGAGGTTTCAATGTCTATCATAAAGAGCATCAATTTACCAGTACACAAGGTGGTGGTGAAGCAGAAAAAATTGTAGGTAAGATGTTGGCGAAGAATAACGGTAAACAAGTCGAATTCTTGCCGGAGAATGGCAAAGGGAAAGGTGTACCGGACATGAGGTTTGATGGGTACACATGGGATGTAAAGTATATACCCACAGCTAATGAAAATACGATTCGAACTTATATAAAGGATGCGCGTAAAGCTGATTGTGTGATATTTTATGCTGATAGAATCGATAGAAGTAAAGATATTTTTAGCGCAATAAACCGTGAAATAGGAAAATATAAAAGTATGGGTAGGTCTATTATGGAGTTGCCTAATGTGTATGTAATGACGGGTAATGGAATTTTGAAGCTTATACAAAAAGTGAAGGGAGAATAAACATTCCCCCTTCTACGTATTTGTGCTAAACACCCCCTCGTCAGGCTGGTGCAGAAAGCGGGAACATTACTTCCCTCACTCTTTCCGCATTGCAAATGTATAAAATATCTTTGACAATGGGTTGTTATTCAGCTTTTTTTCTTACGACTTAACAATCCCTTTCTGATTGTACATTTAGAATTGCTGTATTCTTGTTTCTCAAGGTGCACGTTTGATCGGAGATAGTTGTATGTTATTCCTATTTGTTCTGGTGACAAGGTGCCGTAGATGGCAGCTTTTGAGCCGAAATAGAAATCTTTCCGAGGTTCCCCATCAATAACTATTGGCTCTTTAAGCTCCACATGGTAGATTTTAGTTTGCCTCATAAGCCTAACTCTCCCTGTTTATTTTTGTTTGACAAAACTGTATTTACCCGGGCAATCTCATCATCAATAAACTTCTCCTGTCTTTTGGATGCGGCAAGTGCCATGCTTGACCTGGTTTTGAAATAGTCTTTTTGTAATTCACGTAGCTTTACGACGGCTTCAAAGAATTGCTTGCTGTTCATTCGATACCTCCTTTCAGTAATTCCGGATTATCGTAAATGTTACCAATAACGGCACAATCTTCGTTATTGAAGGCTTCTCCGAAAAAATGTAGATAAGCCCATCCTTTTTTATCAAGTGCAAATCCTGCAAAATGGTCGCTATAAACGACTTTGCATATGTCTCCGCGACATTCGACAATATCCCCCTCGTATATATCTTTCCCTGTACGGTCTTTCTGCCCGATGGATTGTCCTATTGTTTTTTGAAGGACTTCAAATGCACTGCCGGTTTCCTGCTGTCGGATGAATATCGTTCCGTTGGCATAGTGGCACAAATCGCCACAAACCCATTCGTTGGCAAAGACACCTCCGTCGTCAACATGCTTTGCTCTGAATAATATCTTTCTCATACGATTGATTTTAGAATTTTACAATTTCCTTTTTCAAATGCTTTTTCGGTAATCTATCTGATACCGAAACATCCAGTATATGAAAATGGGGAGTATCAATACCTTTGTTTTGAAAATAACTTTTTAAACGTTCGCAGATTATTGCTAAACAAGTATCTGTTTCCTTTAAAGTTGTTTCAAAATTTTGCGAAAGCTGATTTCCGTATAGATATATTTTTTGTCCTACTTTCATTTTGCTTTCAGTTGTTCAATAGTGACTGGAATAACGCGGGTAACGGCATAATAAGCATTGTTCGTTAATTGGCGTTGCCATGCCGAAAAACGAGGCGACCAGCGGAAACCGTTATGCTTGAGATTTGAAATAACGTCCGGCTGAGGCTTTGTGTCGAAAACTATCTGTACCCTATCTTCGGAATAGTTTTTGATTACCCGACCTCCATCGAAAAGTATTTCCGCATCTTCTTGGTTCTCTCTTTCGGCCTGCTTTACAATTGATTGATTGGCAAGCTCGGCGAGCTTCCAGAATTTATGACGATTAGTAAAAATAGGCTTCGGAAGCTTTTCGTTGAGTTCTTTGATATATTCAGTTGATTTGACTATTACATCAACCTTTCCGTTGTTGGCAATGCGTTCTAGCTTTCCGTACAGACTTGATACAAATAAAGGTCGGTAGCTATATTTGTTTATACCTGTATCAATGTCTTTCAATGTGGATGCAATATTGTCAATCTCACTTTTGACAGAAAGCCATTCTTCGGTATTTTTTTGTTCTTCCGGTTTTGCGTCCTCTATTCTCCGAGCTATTGCCTTGAGTGCTTTTTCTCTCCACGTTCTAAATTCATTTACAGCATTGTCGTAATAATTATTCATTTTATCATTTCGTCTTGAAGGGAAACGGGCTGGCCCAGTTATCATGACGCTCATTATACGAGAATGTTTGTAAAATAAAGTACGAACCCATTCTTTGTATTTCGTAATATAGTGCTCCTTCTCGTTTTCCGGCATATTTTCAAGGTCGGCATTCAATTCCTTTTCGTAATCACGAATATACAGAGCGGCTCGCTCTTCCGGGCTGAAACTCGTAGAATAAAAAGCGTCGCAAGCGCATTTCCAAAGTTCCTCTAAATTCACTTCGTATTTCCACTCTGTAACAGCCCAGGAACCTAAGTCTTTGTCATAAATAACAATTTCCTCGTTGTTGGAAATACGGATTGCTGTATGTGCATAGTCGCAACTCATTAAATTTTGGCTTAGCTTCTTGCCTCTCCAATTAAAAATCCATTCACCTTGTTCTGGGTTTGCCACATTTACCACCTTTGATGCACGGTGGCAGTTCTTTTTTGCCAGCAGAATCTGTTCGATTTTGTCGGCTTCTCTTTTTTCTTTTTGTGTCATAATTGTGTTGTGTTAAAAAAGAGTTCTATTAAACTCTTATGTTGTCATGCAAATATATATCATATAATTAATATATGAAAGGTTTTTATCTTTTATTTTATTATAAATAATATTTTTTTCTATAAGGATTCTATTTGTTTACATTTTCATTAACATCCAAAAAGAGGTTTAATAAACTTTGATTGTTATTTTTACCGCAAAAACAGATTGTTAGGTTATGAAAAAGAAACTTTTAGATGCGTTGAAAACGAAATTTGTCGGTATAGACGAAGTGATTCTGGAAAGGATTGCGGAAAAAAAAGCGGAAGGGGTAACGGATGAAGCGAAGATTACGACCTTTGTGGACGGCATCACTCTTCAAGACGTAGTGAAATCCTATGGTGATTACCGGGCTAATGAAGCTGCTAAGTCTTCTGTAAGTAATTACGAAGAAAAGCACGGATTGAAGGACGGGAAACCCGTAACAACAACTGGCGAAAACGAAGAAAAAGGTAAAGGTGGGAAGAAAACCTATACTGCAGAGGAACTGGATAGTTATTTCAGCTCGAAACTGGAAGAAAAATGGAAACCTTATCAGCAGGAGATTGATAACTATAAAGCCGAAAAAGCAAAAACGGAACGTCAGGCACTCATAACCAGCAAGGCTAAAGAACTGGGTTTAACAGATGATGACATGGAATTTGTAACTGTTCCAGAAGGCAAAGATGTTTCTGAGTTTCTGACCGGTTATAAACAATCTTTGATCAATCGTGGATTAAAGCCAGCAGAGTCCGAAGGGGCACAGGTCGGAGACGAACAGGTTCAGAATGCAGTAGCTGATGATTGGTTGGGATGTCTCACTGTTTCCCAATAGTTTAACATTTAATTAATTGACAAGATGAAGTTTAGGAAAAAGTTCTTCGGTGGCACGCGGCCTATTTATACGGGTTCCCCTGCTATTGGTGTTGTTGGTGGCTTCACTTTGGATAAGTCAAAGATCAACATTCCTGTTGGTGCAATTATTCCGGCTGGTTCTCTTGCGCAGTATGATGAGGCTACTCGTAAATCGGTAGTTTTGAAAGCTTCGCGTGTAATGGCAATAGATGTTAGTGACGCAAAGAAAATCTCTTTGGAGTCAAATGAGTTTGTCACTCCGATTTTCGTAGTAGGTGATAGTGTGTTAGCCAATGAGGCTACAGGCAATTTTGAAGATGCGCCTACAATTGTCAAGGTCACAGATGATTCTAAGGGCTTTGTTGTTGAATTGTCTGCTGCTATTGCAAGTTTGAAAGTCGGAGATGCTTTGTTTCAGGTTGTTGCTGGTGTTGCAGCGAGTGAAGGTAAAGCTCCGGCCGTATTCCTTACAGATGCTCCACAGGGATTATCAGTGAAGTCCGGTAATCCTTTGGGAACAGAAGTGTTGCCAGATGAAACGACCCTTGATGTTTCTGTTGACTCAAAGAATGGGATGTACTACGAACGTCGTATTCCACCTATTCCAGCCAGTCTCAAAAATGGTATTCTTTTGAAAACCAATCCGAATATCAAGTTTACACAATCCTTCTAAAGGTAAATAGATGAAATCAATTTTTTCAACATTTAAGGTAAATGACGCAAAAACAGGCAAACCGATTGATCTGATCGGAACTATGCAGATTGCGTTTGATAAGGCTTCCCTTTCTCAAAAAACGATGTGGGAAGAAATGTATGTAGATAAGTGGTTCGATTACAGACCTCCGCAGTTAGGCTTAACCGCAGAGGGTATCATGGGTAAATACCATGTTCGTATTCGAGCTTCCATTATCGGTAATAATGCTGATACTCCACTTCGTCCGGGTAGAGGCTTTGAACTTTGGTCGGGGAAAATTCCACGTATGGGGCATAAGTTTATGACGGATGCAGAAACCTTACGTACTCTGTTACAGGTATATGAAAATAACCGTCTCAATCCGGTACAAAAGCTGAATGAAATCAAGAAATGCATGTTTGGTGATTACAAAGATGCTTATCTGGGTTGCAAAGATGTTGTGGATGAAATCATTTTGAAAGCTCTGTCTAATGGTGGTGTTGCCATCTTCGACCCTGCGATTGACAATCCAGACGGTATCAAGTATATGGTTGAGTATGACATGCCTATAGAGAACAAAAAGCTGGTTAAAACTGGTGAAGAATGGACTGAGGCTAATATCAACAATACTTCTATTGACGCTGCATCTTTGTTACAGAAGATTATCTATGATTACCTGAAGAAAGGTATTGTTTTTGATAAAATTTTGATGGCTCCAGATATTAAGTATTGGATGATGCGCAGTATCGGTTTACGTACAGGGTATCTGGGTAAGGATAAAAATACTCGTTCTTTGACGGAAGATGAGTTTTCAGCTTATTTGAAGTCAATGAAAATTCCAGCAATCGAAGAGATCAACCGTAGAACTGCATATCAGAAAGATGGTAAGCCTACCAACATCAACCCGTGGAATGACAATGTTATTTCCTTCATTCCTAAGACGGAAGGTGGCAAGCTGGGTGAAGTTCAACCGGCATTCGAAGATAATGCAATTCTTCCGGACCCGAATGTGCAGTATACTGATGCAGGAGAAGGTATTCGTATTGCAAAATGGACAACCGGTGAATCAACCGGCGATCAGGCTGCTGAATGGACCCAAGGTACGTGGCGTGCTGTTCCGATCATTTCTTGTATCAATGGCGTTGTGAATTTGCAGGTTAGAAACCTAGACACATCTTTTGCCGAAGATGCAACAGTTCTGGATTATAGTCCGGTTAGTGAATTACCAACAGTATAATAAAGTAGTGTTATGAAGATTGTTGCTATCAAGCGATTTACTGATAAAATGACAAAAGATGTCTATGCACCAGGTGACGTGATTTCTCATTTTTCAGATGAACGTGTAAATGTTGCAGTTGAAAAAGGTCTGGCTTTGATTGTTGTGGATAAAGACACTTCTCATGTTACCAAAGAATCTGTAAATACTGATATCGATAAACAGTATCTCCAAGTTAAAGACGGAAAGGTTGTTGTAGAACAGTCCGGAAGGTCTGAAACATCAAATCAGCCAGTTAAAGACAATGTTGTTCGAGTTACTGAAGTTGAAGATGCGGGACAAACAGTAAAGACAGCTACTCCGGAGAAACCGGAAAAAAGAGATGTTGATACTACCTTGACAGAGATTGATATGAGTCTGCAGTGGCAAAAGGTTATTGCTCTCATTAAGATGTTTGGCGATGTAGAGAAGTTGAAGGGATATTTGGAGGCAGAGAATGCAGCCGATAAGCCCCGGGTATCTGTTATTGCTGCATTGGAAGGCCGTATTTCAGAACTTTCAAACAAAGGAGAATAAGGCTATATGAAAAATTCGGAAGTGTTCATAGCGAAATGTTTGCATTACAACCCGACTTCGGTTATTGTGTGTGATGCCCTTGATGATGTAGGTTTAAAACCTGATGATGAATGTAAGGACAAACGTGTTGTGGTAAAAGCTGTTTTAGGTTATCTGTCGGGTGTTCTTTCTTTGGCTTCGGAGAAAGAAGTTGATTGTTCGAATACTTATGACCGTGAGGGATTAGAAACGTACATCAAAATGTTATGTAAACAGTTCAACTATGACGCTTCCATTTTTTTAAGTGATAACTCAACTGAAATTGAGGACGGTTCAGACCGTTGGTAATATGTGGTATAATGACAAAATAGTGTTATATGTTAATAGTACCGAAGCGGGTCATGATGAGAATTTTAATCCGGTTATCTCGGAAAAGGTCCCCGTTGATTTGGGCCGGTGCAAAATACATGGTAATCCGACTGCCAAAAAGGTTCAGTCTGCCGACGGCGAAGATTACATTTATAGCTACCAAGTTGTCATTGAAACCATTCCTTCTATTTTTCCGAAATTGGGTGATAAGGTTCGGATAACGAAGTCAGACGGTAGTATCTCCGGTTTGGAAATGACTGTTGTCGGCTTCGGTACGATGAAAGGAAAAGCAAGCGTTTTATTATGAAGTTTCAGAGGACGGGAGATTGGAAGAATGTGCCGTTGATTTTGGAAAGGCAGTTAAAACGTGTTGAAGAATCTATCGTATTCAACTTTTTGGTCATCGGTGAAAACTGTGTAATTCATGCGCGTGATAATGGTAAGTATAAAGACCAGACAGGTAATCTAAGAAATTCTATCGGCTATGTGATCGCTTATGAAGGGGAAATCTTAGAATGGGGCTTTAAATATTCTTCTGGAATATCAAATAAGGGGGAATTTTTAGCTAAGTATAAGATAAACGAAATGCTTACTGGTGATACGGGGTATTCTTTGGTCATTGTGGCTGGCATGAGTTACGCCAGAAAGGTAGAAAATAGAGGTAAAAATGTTTTGTCTGCAACTGAAGGCTATCTGAAAAAAGAGGTGAGAACTAAGATGAAACGTATTCTTTCTAAAGCTGGGTTCAAATGAGAGGACAGGAAGCGATAACAATAATTTGCAAGATGTTGGCATCCGCAAATATGGGTGTCCACATTTTCAAGAATAACCGGGAAATAAATTTTTCAGGTGTAGAATATATCGTAGTTAATCATCTTTCTTTTCCTCAGGAACCCGGTTTACAAGAAGGCTATGCGAACATTAATATTCACGTCAAAGATGCCGGTACCGGCGAACCAGACAGTGGGCGTATTAATGAAATTTCGGAGAGCGTATTGCCTTTGTTTAAAGAGACAGAAGATGCGGAAGGGAATGTTTATACGAAACGTTCTGGCGCTGAATTCTCCCTTTATGATGACTCTTTTTTGGATGATAATGATGGAACTCATTATCAGAATTTTAAAATTAAAGTGGTTTATATCAATTAAATAATTAATAATTATGGCAGGTACAGCAGTTTATGGCATTGATTATTTGAAACTTTCTCCAGCAATAGAATCAGGAGAGAATGCTGGTTCCTATCCTGAATTTGAGACAGTTTCAACAAAATTCAATGTTAAAGCTATCGTAAAAGACTCATTTCAATTCAATGATTCTGCTCCAGGAACAAACGATATTGAAGTTGAGGACATGGATGAGTATTATGCAAGTTTGCAGTCTGATCCAGGACAAAAAGGCTTCACACTACAAACTTACGATATGGGGAGTGATGCGTATAAATATCTTACCGGATATGCGCAGAATGATGACTGGATGGAAGAAACACCAGGTTTTGAATTACCCAATCAAGCTGTAGAGCTGAAGACTAAAAGCCTTAAAGGTTTCCCAGCAAAGGTCTTTCAATGGGCGCGAATGAAAATGACTGTAACCCGTACGGGGACTATAGGAAAGTCAGGATTCCCGAATTTCAATTTGGAATTTAAACAGCTTGCCAACTTGAATAAAGATGGTAAAGAAATCAGTGGGGCCCGGAATAAGGATTATACTGCTCCGGAGGAGCCTTCTGTGTGAAGAATGTAAAATGATTATTCGTAGTCGTGTGGTAATATAATGTTGTATTTGCCCCGGTCAATACGGGCCGGGGCTTTTAATTTTAGTGAAGATGAATAAAGTAGAAGGTGAGAACATTCAAGAACGTACGGTAGAAGCTTTTGCTGAACGACCAATGATTGTGTTTTTGGGCTGTATTCCATTTGTCATAAGGCCGATCACTCTTACACAAATTTGGGAGATTGGGAATATTGTTAAAGATATGATCCCAATTGAAAAAGAGAAGGTTGAAAATATAATAAGTGATGTTGCGGCTGTTCTTTCCTACTCCAAGGAGGGGATAAACATTGCAAATATCATTGTGCTATTCATGTTTCGTAGTAGATGGATGCGTTGGTTATTTGGAAACTATGTAAAGAAAAGGTTAACTGTCAAGAAACACAAGAAAATACAGAATTTCATGGCACGTTCTATGGACCCGGCTTTTTTTTTAAGTACTATCATTTTCCTAAGAGGGATAACAGAACTGACAAAACCGACGAATATAGCCGAAGCGATAGTCCCTGGTCCACAGTTAGTGGAGTAATGAAGTATTATCGGATGAGTTATGTTGAAGTTACTCGAAAGAGGTCATACTTGACCATTCAGTTATTGAATGCTGCTATACCTGGTTCAAAACCGGTAAAAAGTGATGATGATAATGTAGAGAAAGTACCGGAGAAAGAAATTCATGCAAATGAATATTTCACCCAATTTATGTAATATATGGATACCCAGGGAACTATAGGCATTAAAGCCACATTGGATATTTCTGAAATGCAACGGAACGTTCAGAAATATGTCCGAAATATAAATATGATGCAAGATCATACGGACGTTGCCAGCCAGTCCGTAGCTAAGTCTTTTTCCCGGATGCAAGCTGCCGGAGTTGCATTTCTTTCGCTTGATATGGCGAAACGGTTAACATCGGAGATGGTTTCAGTTTATGGAACTTTCCAGCAACTTGAAATAAAGTTCACCTCCATGTTGTATAGTGGAGAGAAAGCAAAAAAATTGATGGGTGAACTTGTAGATTTTGCCGCTAATACACCATTTGATTTGAAAGGTGTTTCACAGTCTGCTACACAGCTTGTAGCTTACGGAACCGCAGCCGATGATGTTATAGACCGTCTTACTCGTTTGGGGAATATTGCTGCCGGATTAAGTCAGCCAATAGGTGATTTGGTTTATCTTTATGGAACCAGCATGACGCAAGGCCGATTAATGACAGAAGATTTGAACCAGTTTGCAGGGCGTGGTGTGCCAATTTTCTCTGAACTTGCCAAAGTGATGGGAGTAAATAAGGAAGAAATTAAAGATTTGGCATCCGAAGGCAAAATTAGTTTCTCCTATCTTGAACAGGTTGTTGATAACCTTACGAATAAGGGTGGTATGTTCTATAACCTTATGGAAAATCAATCCAAAACTGTTTCAGGTAAGATTTCCAATCTGGGTGATACTATTGATACCATATATAATGACCTTGGTAAATCGAATGACAAGTTTATTAATTGCGCTTTGGATGGCGCAAATTATTTGGCTGAACATTACAAAGAAGTAGGTTCTGCTCTCGCTGCTCTTATCAGCCTGTATGGTATTCATAAGACTGCATTAATCGCTCATGCAGCCGCATATAAAGCCGCAGGAACAGCAGAAAGGGCAGCGATGATAAATGCAGAAGCAAAAGCCTTGCAGACTCTTGAAACGGAAGAATTAAAGGCAAAATTAACCAAGCAGGGGTTAAAGGTCGGTTCTGACGATTATGTTGCTGCATTGAAATCAGAAATAGTAGCCGAAAAGGAACGGCAAACCCAAATTGCTGAAACTGCAAATAAAGAGTTAGATGTTGCAAAGGATAGGCTTGCATTAGCCGAAAAAAACAAAGTACAGGCTTTGCAGAATGTTCAATCTAAGAGAGAAGAACTTGCTGCTGCGATGTCACAGGCACAAGCTGAAAAAACAGCTTCTTTGGAAAAAAAAATGTCACTGGAAAGTGAAAAACAAAGTAGGGCTGCTCTTCGTGTAGTAAAATTGCAGGAAGAAAAAGACTCTGCTATTGCCGAAGCCCGACATTTGAAAGAAATTTCCGCAAGTGAGGAAAAAATTTCCGTTAAGAATAGGGAAATTGCTGTTATTGACAAGAAAATCGCAGCAGCTAAAGCCGAAGAGGTTCAGCATTCCAAAAATGTAGTCGCTTTGCGTAAAGATATTGTAGCTGTAGAAGGTAGTACAACTTCCAAGAAGATAGAAAAGCTGCAAACGCAATTGAATACTGCTGAGCAGAAATTGAATTCGGCTGAAATAAGTCGTAATACGACTGTTAGGGAAGTTAATTCAAAACAGATGGTTGTAAATACGGCAACAAAAAAGGCGGGAACTTTACAAACCGGATTAGAAACAGCCAGTATATCTGCAAATACAGCCGCTAAATCATTGGGGGCAAAAGCTACTTCTTTGCTTACTATTGCGACATCAAAGTTGAATGCTGTTATTGCTGCTAATGTTTGGACAATTGCATTAGCCGGAATAGTCGCTTTGGGTTATGGAGTGTACAAACTGATAACTTATCAAACCGATGCTGAAAAGTGGCAGGGTAAATTGAACGACCGTTTCCGAGAGTTCAATAGTGAGATTGCTACGGAGCAAACAGAGATAGACAGATTGTTTGGTAAATTAGATGCTGCGACAAAAGAAACAAAAGAATATGATGATGCAAAGAAGTCCATACTTGATAAATATGGCGAATATCTCCGGGGGCTGGGTGATGAGATTGAGCAATTGACCAATGTAGAGGCGGCTTACAAAGCGATTAGTGCGGCCGCTAGGCAATCGGTAATTGACCGGGCTGTTGCTGATGCGAAAGGGGTTGCTTCCGATACATACAAAAAAAATTCAACAAAGCATTTGGAGCAATTGGAGAAGGCTATACGTAGTAAGATAAAGGACGAGCGGGATGCGTCTGCTCTCTATTCAACTATTGTACAGGATATTCAGAAAAATGGTGTTCTATCCGATGTGGCCGATAATATTGTTAGGTCCTTTTCGAAGAATGTATATAAACGTGGAGTTGATGGTATAGAGCGGTTGTCAAAAGTAGATAATCCTATTCGTGATGCCGTTGAAGCACTTAAAAAAGATAATGAACTTTTGAATTCGGCTTTTTCAGACATTGATCAGAAATTTGGTAAAGCGAGTGTTGATTACCTGTCTATGACCTCCGAACAAATAAAAAAGGTTATAGCTGATTATGAATCTGAAATAAAAGCTGGTCGTGAAACTGTACAGGTTACAATTGACTTATCTAAAGCTCGTGAAGCATTAATAGAGGTTGAAAACCAAGAAAATAAAAAAGCTGAAACTGTAGCAGAAAGGAAGGTTCGATGGGCGAAAGAATTGGCTGATGCCGAAACGAAACTAAATAAGTTAAAGGCTGATAATTCTATTGCTACTCAAAAAGAGATTGAAGAACAACAAAAGGTTGTTGATAAACTAAAAAAGAATCTTGAAATAGATGACAAATCTGTCAATTCAAAGGATAAAAAACAGGAAGCCACTAACCGTTTGAAAGTTGAAAGTGCCGAACGTTTACAACAGTTGAATGACCAATTACAACAGGAAAAGGAAGCTGCGGTACAGGCAGAATTGGATATAGCCCAGGCTAAGATTGATGCGATGAATGAAGGCCATCTGAAACAGCAGGCGCAAATTGAACTCAACTTCCGAAAAACCAAAGTAGAGAATAACCGTCGTACAAGTGAATACATAAAAAGCCAGCAGCAAATCGAACGTTTGGCGTGGGAAAAGGAGCATCCGGATTACAAGAATAAAGGGCTTGTTTTTGAACCAAAGACAAAAACGAAAGCGGACCTTTCGAAAGATAAACAAGATGCTCTCGCTGCTTATGAAAATGCGGCTGCAGAAGCCCGAAAGAAAGCAGAAGAGGCATTGTTCAAATCATTGACGGGAGAGTATCAGAGTTATACTGATCAGCGTCTTGCCATTGAGAAAAAATTCAATCAAGATTTAGCCGCTTTACAGGCTGAACGCAGTAAATATCAAAAGAATGGAGATACTGATAAAGTTGCACAGATTGACCGTTCAATAGCGCAGGCTATAAAAGATAAGGGTAAATCTCTTATGGGGCTTGATTTCGAACAATTGAAGCAAACCCCGGAGTATGTGCGCGCATTTGAGAATTTGAAAAATACTTCCTCGGAAACTCTTAGTTCCTTGCTTTCTCAATTGGAGAATGCAAAGCAGACCGCCGCTAAAGTCTTGAACCCTGAAGATTTGCGGGAATATACGAGTACTATCCAATCTATCATGGATGAATTAGATAGCCGTAACCCGTTCAAGGCTTTGCTTGAAAGGAAGAAGGAGCTGGAGGAAGTCGGTGAAGAATTGAAGAGGGCTAAAGAACAACTTGATTATGTTCAGGCCGGTGGAAAGATCGTTACAGGTATCAAGAGTACGAATTTCAATAAAGATACCGGTGCAATAGAGGTTGAAAATGAATATATGTCTGTTGCTAAAGCTATTGAAATATATCGCAAAACACAAGACAAGGCAGCTAAAAGTAGTAATGATTTTCAGAAAGCAGAAGAAGAGGTTGCGGATGTAGTTGATCAGCTATTTTCTTCAATAAAAGATGTTGGTGATACGATAGGGGGAACGTCCGGCGAAGTTCTTTCTTTCATAGGTGATATAGGTCTATTTGTTACGAGTTCGATTAATGCATGGGAAACTGCGGCAAATGCAGGTTCTAAAGCTGTGCAGGTAGTTGAAAAAGCGTCTGTTATTTTGGGAGTCATATCAGGCGTTATTCAGTTAATGGATAAGTTGTCCTCATTGACAAAATCTGCTTACGAACAGTATGAGGTTTATGCAGAAAAGGTCAAGGAGGTTAACGCATTGAAAGATGCTGTTAATGATTATGCTATTGCTGTTCTTGAAGCAAAACAAGCAGAAGATGATTGGTTCTCCGGTGAAAACTTGAACAGTTTACGTAATTATAGAAAGCTACATGAACAGGTATCAGGGGCTTATTATGAAAAGCTTGCGGAGGAACAGGCTATTTATCAGAATCAAAAAGGTGGTGGTTGGTTGACTGGTGCTTTGAATGGGATAATGAATGTTTTATCTCCCCTTGGTTGGACCGGAGTATGGCAAAAATGGACTGGACAAAACTATAAAGAAGGAACTACTGCTGCTATTAATAATCTGCGTATTGAGACAAGAAAAAAGAGTAAAGGTTTTTTGGGAACAGGTATTGGGGCAAAGTCTCAAAAAACAGAAGATCTTATATCATGGGCTAAGAAAAATCTTGGAGCAGACTTGTTTGATGATGAAGGTTTAATAAATAAAGAACTTGCTCAATCCATCATAGATAACTATGGTGATAAATTAGTGGGCCAGACTAAAGAAACATTGGAAGCTCTTATCGAACTTCGTGAGAAATACGATGAGTACATGGAGCAATTACATGATTATGTAAGCTCTTTATATGATCCTTTAGTTGGAAATTTTGTCGACAGTCTTTGGGATTGGCTGGATAGTGGAAAGGATGCTTTGGATTCTTTCAAAGAATATGCCTCTGATACGTTTCGTGATATTGTTACGGATATGATGAAAACGATAGTTCTTGACAAGGTTATAGGAAACTTTGACGATGATATTGCTGCTTTATATGAAAAATATGCTTCTGGTGATATCTCTGAAACAGATTTGATGAAGATGGTTGCAGAACGTACTGGTGAGTTAGTCGATAATTATGAGAAGAATATTCCGGTACTGGAAAATATTCTTTCTTCTGTTAATGGATATTTTAAAGATGCTGGGATAGATTTGAAAAAGCAGCAGGATGACTCTACCAGGTCTGCAGTAGAAAAAGGCATACAGGGTGTTTCACAGGATAGTATCTCGGAAATGAATGGACGGCTTACCGCTACAACGATGTTCCTGTCTGATATTCTAAAAGCTGTACAACTCCAAACAGAATCGACAAATAATTTGTCTTTGACCATATCAGACTTGAAAGCTATGTCTGTTCAGGTGAATGAGAATTTGCGAATAATAAAAGATAATGTAATTGTCATGATAGGTCATTTATCGAATATTGACGCGAACACTTCGAAATTGATCGATATCCAAAAGGATATGAATTCTGTGCGAAAAGCTGTGGAGAGAATGAATGATAAAGGTGTAAAAATGGTGTAGTCATGAATAGAGTTTGTTTAGTTGATGGAGTTGACATATTCAAACGTTATGGAGCAAAAGTTAAACGTAATGGATATGCTGATTTACTGACATTTCCACCGCTTGTAACACCAGATAGCATAAGCTGGCCGGAAGAGGATGGTGTGGAAGTTGATTTAATGGACCCGAAACTGGACATAAAAGAAGTGTCAATTTCTTTTGTTGCGGATGATGCAAATAACTTGATAAATTTTCTGTGTCAACCAGGGTATCATGTTTGGTCTATTGGTTTGAAACGTGAGTGGCGTTTGCGTATCAGTAGTCAATCAAATAATCAATTGATAGATACGACATCCATTTTTACATTAAAATTTGTTGATGATTTTCCTGTACGAGTAGATAATTACGTTTCTGGTCCCGGATGTGGTATTGTCATTCCGAGATGTGATTATGAAATGGATGGTCTTTCATGGCGTGATTACGGTATTATAGTTAAGAAAGGGACTAGAGATGCAGTGCTGAAATCTTCAGCGGTAAAGCAAAATCTGTCTCAAAAAATACAAACAAAAGATGGGCAGTTCTATGATGTAGATCAGGTTGTTTTTGAGGCTAAAGATGTTACGTTCGATTTGTATATGTGTGCTGATAGCATTGCTCGATTTTGGCAATGTTATGATGCGTTTTTCAATGATTTGATCAAGCCGGAAGAGCGCATTCTCTATGTTGGATATACCGATGAGGAATATCCATGCTACTATAAAAAGTCCTCTAATTTCGAGATATTATCATTGTCTGACAAAGTAATGATTGAATTTAGTTTGACCCTTGTATTTACATCTTTCCGGATAAATGAAACTGAATACATACTAGCGTCAGAAGATGATGAACGTATAGTTGATGAAGAGGATGGAGAAACTTGTATTGATTTAGGTATAGATTATGATTAGGAAAAAGAAGATAAGCCAATTACCCTTGTCGGAGTCTTTTATTGGTTTATATACAATTGGTGTAGATGCAGCAAACCGTAGTGTTAAAGTTAGTCTGCAATGGCTGAAAGAAAGCTACGATAGTATAATTGAAGCAATAGGAAATGCAAATAAAGCTGCTAATAATGCGAAGCTTGCTACTTCTGATGTGAGGAAATTGGAGACTACTGTTTCTGAAAGAGAAGAGAAACGTGTTGAAACAGAAAAAATTCGGCAAGAATATGAACAAAAACGGATTGAAAATGAAAGTGATCGAGTAGTTAAAGAAGAAAAACGAGAAGAGCGGATCAATTTGGCCATATCAAATATGGGAAAAGCAACGGATAGTACATTGAAAAATGTTGAGGAAAAAGTTGATTCGTTTATTTATGAAATACAGGATCAGGCAGGAGAGGCCTTAGAAAGTGTAGATAATGCAACTACACGTTTAAATTCTTTGTCTGACCATCGCGATAAGATCGTTGACGGTTATTGGTACCGTTGGAATGAAACGACCGGCGAATATGAGAACACGCATGAGCCAGCCAATTCGGTGATAAGCGTGGCTTCGTTCGATATTGATCCTGCAACCGGCTATCTGAATATGTTTTCAGATGATGATTACAGTGGCCCCGGCTTTGCGGTAGATAAAGATGGAATACTAACAGTAACAGTATAAGAATATGACACAGAGAACAACAAGATTAGGGAAAGTATCATTGACTCCCAAAGGGGAGTATAACGAGGGTAGTCCTTACGAGCGTCTTGACGTGATAGGCCATGAAGGTAGTTCCTATCTGGTATTGAAAGATTTTTCGGGTATACTTCCGACTGGCGAGGGTGAATATACGATGCTCCTATCCCGGAAAGGCGACAAAGGGGAAAAGGGGGAGGGTTTCGTGGTCCTTGCCTTGTTCCCTTCCATTGAAGCCTTGCAGGAAGCTGTCCCTGACCCGGGTCCAGGTGAAGCCTATTTCGTTGGAGAAGAACAACCCTACGACGTGCATGTCTGGGACACATTGAACGGCGCCTGGATAAATATGGGCCCGCTCAGAGGTGAAAAAGGGGATAAAGGCGATACCGGAGATTCAGCCTATCAGGAAGCTGTGAGACAAGGGTTTGAAGGAAGTAAAGAAGAATGGATCGTTTCGCTGAAGGGTGATAGGGGCGATACCGGATTATCAGCTTATGAAGAAGCTGTTATACATGGGTATACTGGCCGCGAAGAAGAATGGCTTGCCTCATTGAAAGGGGATGCCGGTGACGGTTTGCTGATCCTTGCTCATTTTGACAACGTGGAAGAACTGGCGGCAGGCGTTACCGATCCCCGTCCGGGCGATGCCTATTCGGTAGGAACTGAACTGCCCTACGATGTGTATATCTGGGACGGCCTTAAAGCAGAGTGGAAGAATAACGGGGAATTACAGGGCGCAAAGGGTGACACCGGTGATTCTGCTTATCAGGAAGCGGTGAAACAGGGCTTCGAGGGCAGCGAGTCGGAATGGCTGGCTTCGTTAAAAGGTGAGACCGGTGATTCTGCGTATGAAGAGGCTGTCAAACAGGGTTTCGACGGGACAAGAGAAGAATGGATCGCTTCACTGAAAGGAGCAAAGGGCGACACTGGCGATTCAGCCTACCAGGAAGCCGTGAGACAAGGCTTTGAAGGCAGTAAGGAAGAATGGCTTGCCTCGTTGAAAGGTGACCGTGGAGAACCTGGAAACGGCGGCTATCTTATAAACGTTACCAAGGAGATACCTCTTGAAACAGGTTTCTATACCTTGGAAACCGCTATCCGTGCCGCGGTCAATGTCGGTTTGAAATATGCTGGTTTGGTCTTGACGTATGCTGTGGCCGAGGGTGAATGGGAAACATACCAATATATAGGGACGGCACTTTCCGGATTTGAAGATAAGACGAATTGGAAACTGTTCGGGGCAAACGTGGATGCCTATGAACATGAATTGATTAGCAATGATGAGTTTGAACATCTCCCGGATAAGGAAGACAAGAAGATATATCTGGTTTATGAGGAGGAAGCATAGCTTATGATAATTGCAGGGAAGAAAGAGATAACGGCTATCCATGTAGGGAAACGTGCCATTACAGCTGTGTATGTCGGTGCCAGATTGGTATGGCAAGCGATAAGCAGTTGTTTCGGCAGCGGTTTTTGGCAGGGCGACAAACCTTGGAGCAGGACAGACGGCTGGAAACGGATGAAATAACTTTTAAAGAATAACGATATGGCAAAGAAAGTATATGACCAGGACGGTCTGGACATGCAGAAAATAGACTGGTCCGGTGATAAAGCCACCGGCGGACTCCCGGTGAGTGGCCGGTTAGTGGAGAAATACATCAAAAGCATTGATGAAAAGGCGACGACTACGGAAGAACTGGAACCGGGAGAAACAAAAGCCCCGTCCAGCAGCACGGTATTCAATGCTTTGGTAGGGACGGTAACGGACATTGATGTAACGGACAGCGAGGACGGCACGCAGTATGTGATGAAAGTGAAGCAAAAAGACAGCGAAGGCGGGGAAACAGACAAGGAAGTGCGTTTCTCTAAATATTCCGATGACGACAAGGTTGTGATCCATGTGGACCTGACCGATGGTGCCGGTTCCGCATTGCCTGCTTCCCAGTATTTATCATTGGGTACCGGTTTCGTAGTGAAATATGCCGTGAATGTCGGTACCGCCGGAGGCAGCGAGGTGGACGGTTATTCAGATTTGAAAGCACGGCTGATCGTGAAACGCGGTTCCACCGTCCTGTCTGATTTCCAGGACACGGAATTCGTAGGTGTTACCGCCGGGCAATCATACGCCTTTGATGTATCCAAGTACTTGACAGACGCCACGACCTATACCGTGCAAGTGGAAGCACAGGCGACCTATGAGGGCGGGACGTTGAATAAGACCGCTACAGCCCGTGTCACGATGGTATCCATGTCACTGGAAACAACGTACCAGGTCGGCAACGGCGTGGCGGATGGCGGCTACCGGAACGATGTGAATATCCCGTTCACAGTTAAAGGGACAACCGGCGAGAAGAACATCTATTACCGGATAAACGGCGGTGTCCCTTTTACTATGGCGGTATCCTCCGGTTCCGGCCTCCAGTCCAAGAACATCAATGTGCCTCTTTCGGATTTGAAGGAAGGGTTGAATGTGGTCGAAGCGTATGCCATGCACGAGAACTCGGGAGTCATGAGCCGGGCACATTATATCTCCTTGTTGAAAGCCGGTGATTCTGTCACGAATTATGCCGGTTTGATGTTCAGCCATCATGCAGACGGCTTTCAAGCCGATTGGAACAAGCCTGTATTAAATGCGGAGCAGTTCACGGCATGGAATTTTACATATGCCGCATACGACAAGTTCTCCAATATCGCTGCCGTCAAGATTGAAAGCGGTGGTAACGTACTGAAGGAAGACCTGTTGTCGCGAGGTGAATCCGGCAGCTACGGAAAGACGAATGTCAACGTTGATCCGCTGGCTTACACATTGGTTTGTGGACCGGCACAAGCCGTGTTGGGCGTTTCCACCTCTCCGCACTCGGATATCGAAGCTGCACTTTCCCCGGATGCCGTCTGTTCGTTTGACGCTTTCGGTCGCAGCAATACAGAAAACAACGCCGCTTCCTGGGTAAGCGGTGACAAGCATATGGCGTTTAAAGACATGCTTTGGAGCGTGAACAGCAACGGTGCCGGTTCGGGCTGGTACAAAGACCGCTTGCTGCTGAGTAACGGTGCCTCCATGACATTGACGGCCGATGGCGGTTACCGCCCGTTTAACGAGGCGGACAAACCTGTGGGCTATGCCATCCGTGATGTCGGCATGACGTTGGAAATCGAATACTCGACAGATAACGTGACCGACACGAAGGCGGAGCTGGTGACTTGTTTGGGGCGGTTATCCAACGGGAACCGCTACGGCTTGGTTATCACACCGGAAGAAGCCAAATTCTTGACAGGAGTAGTGACGGAAGCGATAGATGCGGGAGAAGTGATCCGCTATGAAGATAGCGTTGGTACGAAGTTCGAACCGGGAAAGAATATCAAGGTCACTTATGTGTTTTATCCGATAACGGAGACGAATGAGCAACGGACATTGATCGGTTTTTATGTGAACGGCGAGGAGTCTGCCGCGTCCAAGTGGGTGGACAAAGTGGACTTCGATATAGAAAGCCAGTTGTTGTTTAATTCCACCGGTGCGGACTTGGCAGTCAAAAATATCCGCATCTACAACAAGGCGTTGACGGACGATGAAGTGCTGAACAACTACATCGTTGACCGGAACCACCTAGAAGACACCGAAGAAGAGAAAGGTGTACGCACGTTGGACGAGGACAACCGGGTGTTGAATGAAGGTGAGCGGGTGAGCATGGAAAAGCTGATGTCGTATATGGAAAAACGGCATAACTCCATCCTGGTGCTGTATGGTTCGGGCTCTGTAGACAGCGAGGTCCCCAGCGACAGCGACACACTCAACATCATGGATGCGCTGGCACAGTGCAATGATAAGAAGGCGAACAAGCTCTGCCGTGAATTACGGTTTTACAACGGGGAAAACCGCTCGTTGGACTTTGTCCTGAAGAATGCTTTTCTCCGCATACAAGGTACATCTTCCGTGAACTATGCCCGTAAGAACCTGCGTATCTACTTCCAAAAGACGGCAGCGGGCTGGGTTGTCACGCTCAGTTATGGCGAGATAGACGGCAACGGCAACCAGGGCGACCCCATACAGACCGAGGGGAAGAAGAACCTGTTCAAATTACGGGAGAACAGCGTGGGCGCGAAGCTTGCCTGCCCCAAGTGTGACTTTTCTGATTCTTCCATGACCACCAACACTGGAGGTGCCAAGTTTATCCACGACGGTTTGAAAGAAATGGGATTGCTGACACCGGCTCAGCGTTATGCGGTGGACCATCCGGCCACCTGTCCCGATGATATCCGGTCGGCTGTCGACGGTATGCCCTGCGACCTTTTCGTGGCGAAGTCCGCGGATGACGACCTGGTTTATTACGGGCAGTACAACATGAACAACGAGAAGAGCGACAGTTACCCGATATTCGGCCAGGATGAAACAATTGGCGGCGAAACGTGGGGCGAGGGCGACACGTTGGACTACCTGGAAACGAATGATGAAGGAAAGAAAGAATACTTGCCTATCTGTATCGAGACGTTGAACAATTCCAACGACCTGTGCCTGTTCCACTGGTTGCCGTCCACGGACACGAACCACACCGATTTTATGGATAACAACTTTGACGGCGGTTTTGAGTTCAACCACCCGAAAGACACGTTTTGGTCGAATGGCGGCGGGGACGAAAAGGAAGAACCCAATTTGAAAGAGCATTTGGGTACGGGAGATACCTACGACAAGATGTACAAGGCAATCGACCGCATGATGTCCTTCGTGAACAAATGCGCGAAGGAAACCGAAGCCTGCAAGGATATGGGATACGACATGTCCACCCACACCTTTACCGGAGTGGACTATACGGATGACGGCAACCAGTTTCCGGCCGGCAAATGGAAGAGCGACACTTTCCGTAAGGAAGCCGGCAAATATTTTGACTTGCCTTATTTGGCAGCCTATTACCTATATGTGGATTTTAACCTGGGAGTGGACCAACTGGCAAAGAATATGCTGTTGCGTACCTGGGACGGCGTGAAATGGTATATTACCTATTACGACGGAGACTGCCAGCTGGGTAGTGACAATAAGAGTTTCCTTACCGGCCTGTATGATGATAACCGTCAGACAAAACGTGACGGGGCTTATGTTATGCAGGGACATAATTCATGGCTTTGGAATTTGGTTCTGGGCAACTTCTCCGATCTGATCACGGAAATCATGGTGACAGGTTATAATGGTGGCTCCCCGTTCATGAGCGCTTTCAGTATCCAAAAGGCGAATGACCACTTTGACAAGGAACAAATGGGGAAATGGTGTTCACGGTTGTACAACAAGAGTGGCATATTCAAGTATATCTATCCATTCCTGAACCCGATGAAAGTAGGTGCTGACGGTGCAGAACAGACCTATCCCCAGATTTACGGCCTGAAAGGCTCATTGAAGGCACATCGAAGCTACTTTATCCGCAGACGGTATGATCTCAAACAAGTGGAGTATGGCTATGTGTCTACTTTGGGTGCCCAGTTCTACCAGTCTACCGCGTCCTTGGATGCCGGGTATATCTTGAAACCTATGCAGTTTTCCCTGACCATCCCATATCGTGTGCAGATCAGTACATCCAACGGAGTACAGGCCGACAGCGGGTTGGTAGAAGCCGATACGCTGCATACCTTGTCGCTGAAGGGCTCGTTCGGAGAAAACGACCCGTTGAAGATCATCGGTGCCGGTCGTATCAAAGAACTGGTTTGGCATGAAGATGCCTTTTCCGTAGGTTTCAACTTCGGTTTGCTCACTTCGCTTGTAAAACTGGACATGAGTGTGGGAACGGCAAGCGGTTATCGTAACGGTTCGTTTATGACCTCCACTAACGCCCTAGCCCTGTTGGAAGAGTTAAATATGCGCAATAACCAGCTTGCGAGAAATGGCGATAACGGCAATACGGCCACGCTTGATTTGAGCTGGCAGTCCCGTTTGAAGAAACTGGATATCCGCGGGACGGGTGTCACCCGGCTGCGATTGGCTACCGGTGCTCCCATAGTCCAGTTGCACCTCCCCGGAACGATAGAGGAATTGTTCTTGGAGTATCTGACGAAGTTGCCGGAAAGCGGCCTATTGTTGGAAGGGATCAGCCATGTAACCGGCTACCGCTTTGCGTCCTGTCCGGGCATTGACGGCTTTGCCCTGCTCGAACGTCTGCATTCAGCCAAAAAATCCGGAACCGGCAAGTTGGAGCGTTTCAGCATTGAAATCGACCGTGAAGATGATGGCACGTTGCTGGCCGAATACTATGATTATGGCACCTATACATCTACCGGCACTTCCGACAACCGCCATTCCGGTTTCCGTGGCACATTGCACCTGACGAAATATCTGACAGACGAATTGATGGTTAAATACCATGAAAGGTACCCAGAATTGGAGATTATCCAGCCGGAATACACGATGATCGAGTTCGATGATACCGTATCTGACGATGCCAATATCTCCAATCTCGACAATGAAACAGGTTATAAGTTTAACAATGCGTATAGGCCTTCTGCCCATATTTCCACTATCCTGAATGCCCGTTATCATTGTCTTGGAAAACAAACGGAAGAAGGTGTAATGACGGTTTGCCGTCTGCATGACAGTGATACGAATTATTATGCAGACGCGGAAAATACAGCTACTGCTATGGCGGCTAAACTTGACAGCACGGAAGGTGATGTCTGGCTGCATGAACCCCATTACTGGTATAAGGGTATCAACGATTACCTGAATAACAAGAAATATACCTGTTTCAGTTCTAACAGGGAAAAACCGTCATGCCCTGATTGCAAGATCATTACTTTAGAGGAAATCAGTGAGATTAAAAAGAACAACAAGATACAGGTAGGCCGTCCCGACCTTTCATCATCTTATGTTTCAGATACGAAATACAACGTTTGCCGCGTTCCTGTGTCCGGTTATAAACGCGTCCGTTTTCCGAGCGTCGTGGGCACGCTTGTCGGTTCAGTATTTGTAGACAGCAATGATACAATCCTATCCAACGTTATGATTGAATCTCTAGGAAACCGGTTTGCTGACGGTATGTATTTGATTTGTGATATACCCGAAGGTGCCGAAAGTTTGTGTTTTACGGTCAGAAACACGGTTGATTTCGATATGGTCGTATTATCCAACTCCGACAAGATCGAGGACATGGAACCGGATTGGGTCGAACATGAAGCGTGTCTGGTTGGTGTCTATGAAGCCGTTACGGTAGGGACCAAACTCTATTCGGCGGTAACCGGTGGTAACAGCGTCGGTAGCATGGGCAAAACGGATTTCGAATATTACGCGGAATCCCGTAAGCTTCAGTTGGTCGATTATGAAATGCACAAGGATGTCGCTAATTTGTTCTATGCGAAGTATGGCCGTCGTGACGCCCAAGGGCAGTGCGGCTATGGAACCAACAGTTATACCCGTGCGATCGGTCTGACATCCAAATTAGGGATGAATGATACTGTAAATCCAGAGAACAAGACAGAGCATAATGCGTGGTATGGAGTTGTAGATGAAGACGGTGAGATAAAATATGTCTCCATAGCGTCGACCCTTTGCATGGGCTATGAGAACTGGTACGGACATAAGTTTGAATGGATGGGTAAGGTCGGTTTACCGAATACCCCTTCCTCGGAAGCTTACAAGTGGCATATAGAAATGCCCGATGGCAGTATCCGTAAGGTAAAAAGCGGAGAGACCAGCGGTTATATAACCGGCGTTGTGCATCAGAAGTATTGTGACCTGATCCCTTCTTTTTCCCAGCCTGGTAGTTCAAGCACCCATTATTGCGATGAAGCTACGGTATCTTCTGCTACCGCCCGTGTGGTGGCTCGGTCGTCCAGCCACGCGTATGCGGGTGGCGGTGTTGCTTACTCGCATTGCGGTAGCGATTCGTCGAGCTCGTACGCGAACAACGGTTCGCGTCTAGCCTTCCGCGGTCGAATCGTTGTCGCGGAAAGCGTTGAAGCGTACAAATCGCTTCAGCCGATAGCGTAATGCGTAAATCGGGAGCGAAGCGACAAAGCGTTAAAGCGTTTTTTGTATAGGTTGATGGATTAAATACCAATCGGATGCCGGAAGTGTCGAAAATAAAAAGGAATAGAAATGGAAGAGAGAGTTAATTTGTTACATTTGTCGCAGAAAAGGTGGATTCCCCCATAGCCCGTGTGGTGGCTCGGTCGAACAACAACGCGAATGCGGGTGGCGGTGTTGCTTACTCGAATTGCGGTAACGATTCGTCGAACTCGAACGCGAACAACGGTTCGCGTCTAGCAAACAAAGAAAAGTAAAAATAATCGGTGTACGAAACCGGGACGTGTTCCCGGTTTCAAGCCGAGGGGGATGAGCCTCAGTAACAGCGGCCGTAAATAGGCCGGAAAACTGAAAAAACAATTGGACGGGTAGAGTTTGGTAGGTGTCCGCTTAGGGCATTCGAAGAAGTCGGGCCCGAGGACTTGAAGGCAGATATGCACAGGATCGGTTATGTCATAGAAGAGATTATAGAACCTTCCAATATGGAGGCTTCTTTTGACCGCGTGCTTCGTGGGACGAAAAGGAAACGGAGCCGTGAAGGACGTTATTTGGTTGCGCATCGAAAGGAGGTGGTCGCGGAACTGTCGTGTAAGATAGCGGACGGGACTTTTCGTGTCACGGGTTACAGGGAACGTGAAGTTTTCGAAGGAGGCAAGTTGCGTCGCATCCAGGTCCTCAATATGAAGAACCGTATTGCCGTCCATGCAGTCATGGCGGTTGTGGACAAACACCTGAAAAGGCGTTTTATCCGTACCACATCTGCCAGCATCAAAGGCCGGGGAGTACATGACCTGTTGGCATATATCCGCCGTGACCTGATGGAAGATCCGGATAATACACGGTACTGTTACAAGTTTGATATAACCAAATTTTATGAGAGTATCAAGCCGGATTTTATCATGTACTGTGTGGGGCGGATTTTTAAGGACAAGAAGCTTATCTCCATTCTTGAGGGTTTTGTCCATATGATGCCAGAGGGTATTAGTATCGGGCTGAGAAGTTCTCAAGGTTTGGGAAACTTGCTATTGTCTGTATTTTTAGACCATTATTTGAAAGACAGGTACGGTGTCCGTCACTTTTACCGGTATTGTGATGATGGTGTCGTACTCGGAAAAACGAAAGCGGAATTGTGGAAGATTCGTGATGTCGTCCATAGTCAGATGGCGCTGGCTGATCTCAAGGTGAAGGGAAACGAGCGCGTGTTCCCTGTGGGCGAGGGTATTGACTTCTTGGGGTATGTGATATATGGATCGGACCATGTGCGTATCCGTAAGCGCGTCAAGAAGAATTTTGCCCGAAAACTGCACGAAGTAAAATCGAGAAGAAGACGGCGTGAACTGGTGGCCAGTTTTTATGGTATGGCCAAGCACGCGGATTGTAATATGTTGTTTAAAAAGATAACAGGCAAAGAAATGAAAAGTTTTAAAGATTTGAATGTCGCCTATAAGCCGGAGGACGGCAAGAAACGTTTTCCCGGAACAGTGGTAAGTATCCGGGAATTGGTGAACCTTCCCATCATAGTGAAAGACTTTGAAACGGGAATTAAGACAGAACAGGGAGAGGATCGCTGTATCGTGAGTATCGAACAGAATGGCGAGTCCAAGAAGTTCTTTACCAACAGCGAAGAAATGAAAAACATCCTTGCTCAAGTAAGGGAAATGCCGGACGGTTTCCCGTTTGAGACAACGATAAAAACGGAAACGTTCGGCAAAGGTCGAACCAAATATGTATTTACATGAAAAGAGTAGAAGGAAGTGCCGGGGTAGCTTTGATAGAATGCACGTCTCCGGTTCGTAATAAATGGCGCATACGTTGGGATGTGCAGAAGGAAGAGAGCGGGTCCGTTTCCTACATGGAAGAGGAATTCGATCATAAACCGTCCGAAGGTGAAATCCGTAATTTGATACTATCCTGGTATAATGCCCAGATTGATGAACGGATTATTTCCGGTTTCATTTATGAGGGTGATCCGGTTTGGCTGTCAAGTGAAAACCAGTTCAATTACAAGGCGGCATTCGACTTGGCAACTATGACAGGTGGAGCAACATTGCCGGTAACATTCAAGTTTGGAACAGATGATAATCCTGTGTATCGAGAATTCGAAACATTGGAAGATTTGACTGATTTTTATACTAAGGCTATGGAATATGTACAAAATACTTTGTTGAAAGGTTGGTCTTTAAAAGATTCGATTAACTTTTCCTTATATGGGACTTAGTTTTATAGTAAATAATCATAAATAATTGAGCCTTGAATATTTTCAAGGCTTTTTTTATATTTTAAAATGAGGTTTATTAAACCTTGTTTTCTATTTTTGAGCCGTGATGAGTAAAGAGCGGTTGATGTATGGTGATTTATGATAAATTCGGAAGTATAGTTCTTGATATTAACGTTGATGATGACAGCTATCGTTACCGGGCAATAATGAACGGTACACAGGTCGTATTGTATTATTCTCTTACGGGGCATGTAGAGGTTCCGGTAGGTTCTTATATCGAATATCAAGGGGTTAAATATACACTATGGAGACCGGAAAATTTCAAAAAACATGGAACGAGGAATTTGGAATATACCGTTGAGTTTGGTGGTGATGAAGAAGCTTTGAAAAAATACAAAGTCAAGGATTTATCAATAACTCCAAATAAACTGATTTTCTCTTATATGGCAACTCCACGTCAATTATTACAACTATTTGTTGATAATTTGAATTTGCGTGAAGGTGGGTGGAAGGTTGGAAAATGTATCGAGGGTGTAGAGAAGTTATATTCTTTCAGTAACGAATACATTTTTGATGCCTTAAATCGTAATGCAGGTGATTTAAAAACAGAGTGGAATATAGCCAACAAGACGATTGATTTATGTAAGGTTGAGTATTTTAAGGATGATCCACTGCCTTTGTCATATGGAAAGGGAAACGGCTTTTTGCCTGGTACAGGTAGGGCTAATACCGGAGACAAACAACCGATTGTCATATTGTATGTACAAGGGGGTGAAAGAAATATTGATGCCAGTAAATACGGAAGTACAACCTTGCTTTTGCCAAAAGATCAGGAAGTGGAATATGAAGGAAGAAAATACCATACATCAAAAGATGGAACGTTTCTTTATCGTTCAGATAGAGATACAACGGCTGGTCAAGAAGATGGTTACGATGGAAGCCATGTATATCCGTCCCGGGTGGGAACAATAAGTGAAGTGATTGTTGCTGATGCGGAAAAGAACTTCTACGACATAATTGATATATCTATTCCCGATGCTCTGGATTATGCACAATATAGGATAGCTGGGCAACGTGCCACAATCAAATTTGAGTCCGGCCGGTTGGCAGGGCGAGAGTTTGATCTTGAACAGACCGATGAAGAGTTAACGGGTTATGTTCATGCAGAACGTTGTTTCAAAATTGTTCCAGCAGAGTTGGACGGACAGGTAATGCCTAATGAAACTTTTCGTCCGGCTGTTGGCGATAAGTATGCTATATTCGGAATTGCTCTTCCTGATGCTTATATATGTGACAATGTAAGTAAATCAGGTGCAAGTTGGGACATGTTGAGAGAAGCTGTTAGGTATCTGTATGAAAATGAAGATGAGCAGTTTTCATTCACAGGAGAGTTGAATGGTTCTTGGGCGAAAAAACGATGGTTGGAGATAGGGGGAAAGATATTGCCTGGCGGTTATGTGTTATTCAGTGATACACAATACCAACCGGAAGGGGTATCAATTAGGATAACAGGGGTTAGAGATTACATAAACAATCCTCATTCTCCGGAAATGGAGTTGTCAAATGTTCCGGTAACAGCATCTAAATCATCGGAACTTGGCAAGATCGATTCGAACGAAGTTGTTGTTGAAGAAAAATACAAATCTGCGATAAGCTATACTCTTCGTAGGTATCGGGACACAATCGAAGCACAGGAGATGCTTGATGCGGCTTTTGATAATTATTCAAAGGGGATTGATCCAATTTGGGTGCGAACCATGTCGTTACTTGTTGGTGACGAGAGTTTGCAGTTTCGTTTTGTGGATAATAAAACAATCCCTCAGGCTGTTAATCCAAATTTTATCTACAACGATAACTCTGAGGTATTCATTGCACCTAAGTCGATTATTCAGCATATGACACTTGGAATCTCTAATATCACTGGTAAACATAAAGCTGATGAGTATAAATATTGGGATATTCCGGCTTATACGAGCCCACCGTTGGGAAATTTTGGGAAGATGTATTTCTATGCCAAATGTAGTAAAAATAGCCAGAATGGGATATTCCTGTTATCCGAAGAATCGCATGAAATGAATGAGGGTGATCAATATTATTTCTTAGTCGGTTTATTGGGGAGCCAGTATGATGGGGTAAGATCATTTGTGACCGTTTATGGCTTTACGGAAGTATTACCTGGCCGTATAACTGTAGATCGTATTATTTCTCCTGATGGCAGTAGTTTTTGGGATATGCTTTCCGGTGCTTTTCGTATCGGCAATGATATGGCTAATTTAGGGTTTAACCTTGATGGCCAAGGGCGGCTTGTCTTGAAAGGAACAATGGTGCAAAGCCCAAGTGGGCAAACCTCTGTTATTGGGGTTTACAGAGGTGATTACAATTCTTCAACAACGTATTATGAAGGAGACGAGGTTTCTTATAATGGTTCTACTTATCGTTTCAAAAAAGATCAGGGTCGGGGAATTGTACCTACCAATACCACTTATTGGGGGATAGTTGCAAAAGCGGGAACTAACGGAGAAGATGGCCGGGATGGGCAAGATGGAGACAAAGGAGATAAAGGCGATAAAGGGGATGATGGTATTGATGGACCAGTGGTTACATTCAGAGGGGAATATTCTTCTTCCAAAAGTTATTATGGTGATCGCTATCGTGTGGATTGTGTAAAACATGGCTCTACTTATTACCTTGCCAGAACAGATAATGGGGGAACGTTTTCCGGTAAGACTCCAACGAATACAAGTTGGTGGCGACCGGTTGGTGGCTCTTTTGAAAGCATTGCAACTGGTTTTCTTTTGGCTGAGACAGCAACGATAAATGGGGTAAGTTTTAATGATGGACAGATAATAGGGGCAACAAATACTAGTTTTAAAATAGATACAAAATATGGCTTGAGTAATTTTTATGATCCGAGAAACGAGTGTTTTATAGGCATCCGTCCTGGGGGTAAAAGCATAAGTATAGGATTGAGGCAGATAGCAATGGTAGATATTGAAGTTTCTGGAATGGATTATAATAATCAAGAAGGAAGAATAGTCTTAAGAAAAAGATCTGGTGGAAAAGATATTGGATCAATTTCCATTAATATGGATGGTATATATAAAGATGGGAAGAGGATTATTGATTTTTAAATATATAGCAAATGAAAGTGATTTATAACAAATTTATTCCGTTCAAAGGTTTTTCTGCAATTAACATTTTGGGAGTTGTATTTGCCAGAAAGGAATATAAGCCCTTAAAGTGGCAGACGCATAATCATGAGGCAATCCATACTGCGCAGATGCGTGAGATGTTGTATATCTTTTTTTATCTCTGGTATATATTAGAATGGTGTGTGAAGCTCTGTAAATATGGCAAGAACTCTAATCGGAATCTTAGTTTTGAAAGAGAAGCTTACACGCATCAATATGATGAAAGCTATTTACAATGTCGGCATCATTATGCTTGGTGGAAGAAACTTTAAATAATATAGAGTATTAACAATTAAATGTTTAGGTTATGAAAAAGATTTTGATGATTTTGTGTATGATGATTGTGTCTGTGGGGGTGTATGCTCAAAGCGTAGAACCGGTAATTTCTGACACTTCTTTTGTTGTAGACCTTGGTACTTTTACTGGGATTGTTGCCGTCGTTTCCTTTTTGGTGACTCAAATTTCAAAGGTTATTTCCTTTGTAAATGAGAATAAATGGGCGAAAATCGCAATATCAGTTTTTGTCGGTGCCGGTATTTGTGCGGCTTGTTGGGCTACAGGATTAGCACCATTCTTATCAGGATTAACTTGGTGGCAAGTGATTATTTATGGAGTGGGTGCTGGACTTTCTGGGTGTGGTTTTTATGAGATCGTGAAGCCGATATTGGATGCTTTGTTTGGGAAGAAAGAAGTGATTCGGTTGGATAATTAATAGGTTTAGGTTGTCAAGGCGGTGTGACAGGCCGCCTTTTGTATTTACTTGAAGATGTTTGAAAAATCTACAAGAAATAAACGTATATGGAGCAAATAGAAGGAGCAGTAACTGTTGCTAAGGGTATTAGTGACTGGGGTATGATGGCAATGACGGCAGCTTTCTTTTTAGTGTTGTCTGCAGGTTTAATGGTAGCTTGTTTTAAGTGGTTTAAGTCTATCATAAACGATATCATAAAAGGGCAAAAGGATACGATGTCGGAGTTATTAGAAGAGACAAGAACCCAAAATTCGATGTTAGCAACATTGACAGAAGGGCTAAAGCCAGAGGTGCAGTTACGAATAAAAAATACATCAAATGTATATTTTGATCTGGCAAAAGAACAAGTTTGTCGAATGATTAAAAAGATTCGAGAAGAGAATCATATTGCTGATCGTGAGGCAACAGGTAAGAAAATACGGAGCTTGCTTCGTAATCTTCATGAAGATAGGAATAGTCGTTTTGATTGCTACACTTATAAAGGCAATAAGTTATCTTCTTATACAAATTCGGATTGGATTGAAAAGGTTGCTCTGGTTGTGGAAAGTGAAATCTACAATGAAAGTGGCCCTAATAACGGTAGGGCATATACGAATGTTTCTACGGTTTATGATGATATTAAATTAGATTTTTATCACCGTTTAAATGATGTGTAAAATGAAACCAGATACAATAATTATCCATTGCTCAGCAACCCGTGTAACATCTGATTATACGGTTGAGCAGTTGGATGCCGGCCATAAAGCAAGAGGGTTCAAGCGTCCTGTTCAGACGGAACCATTAAAATATATTGGATACCACTATTACATCCGGAAAGATGGAACTATTTTCCCTGGTCGTCATGAAGATGAAACAGGGGCTCACTGCAAAGGATGGAATAGCTGTAGTATAGGTATTTGTTACGAAGGTGGTTTGGATGCTTACGGCAATGCGGCAGATACCCGGACACCAGAGCAAAAAGATGCTATCAATAGTTTGGTGAATGATATTTGTCGTCGATGGAAGATTGTGCAGGTGATCGGGCACCGGGACACTTCGCCTGATACTAACAATAACGGAGTGATCGATTCTTTTGAGCGTATCAAGGAGTGTCCTTGTTACGATGTTATTCCGGAGTATCCCAATTTTTTACCAGAAGTAATAGTACGGAGATGAAAAAATGGCATGTAATATTTTTGTTGATCGGTTTAGCTGTAAGTTTTTTTGTCGGTTATTGGACACGAGGAACTTGTGTAATAAATGCACAGGTTCAATCCGACACGATAATCGTGATTGATACAATACGGGATTCGGTACCGGTGCCGGTCAGGGAGGTAGTTACAAAGTACATCCAGGTACCGGCAGATACGATAACGAAGTATGTCAAAGGTGATACAGTGGTCCTTCCGGTTATACAAAAAGAATACTTAACATCAGATTATCGTGCCTGGGTATCTGGCTACAACACGGCTCTGGATAGTATAGATGTTTTTCCCCAGACAGTCTATATCACAAAAAAGATACCGGTCAGACGGTGGGGGCTGGGGGTGTCGACCGGATACGGTGTCGGTCAATCCGGTCTGTCACCCTATATTGGTGTCGGGGTATATTATAGGATTTGGTAGCGTATTTTCCATAGTATTAATTAAGATTAGTAATTGGGACCGCTTTGCCCGTGAGGGTTGAGTGGTTTTTCTATGTTAGATTATATTTACTATATTTGTGAAAAATCACATTAGTATGAGAAATAAAATATTTGCTATACTTTATTATAGTTCCCTGTTAGATCAAATACAATTTCTAGGAACAGGTTTTGTTGTATCGAAAGGAGGTTTCTTTATAACGGCAGGTCATACGTTGGGGCGGTTAGGACAAATATTCTTAGATAAGGGTAAATTTAGAGCAGTATTCATTGATGATAGTAGTAATTACCGATGTGTCCCTTTTTCAACGATATGCTATAAGTATTTATCAAAAGCTAAACAGAGTCCACCTGTTTTATATGACATAGCGTATGGATGTTTAAAAGAAGGAGAGTATGAATATTTTATGGTTGAAGATAAATTGTCCAATATTGGTGAAATATTAATAGCTCCACATTACAAGTTGGCAAATCAAAGTAATTTTTTTGGAAAATCTTTTGAGGATACTATTGATATAAGTTTATTAATGTATTTTAATCCGTCTATGTCTGTGTTGAAAAACGTGAATGCCAGTGTTTTGGATAACGAGTATTCGAATTGTATGCAATTGACACAAAGTACGAAAATAGCAAAAGGAGCAAGTGGTTGCCCTCTTGTCAATACAAAAGGTTACGTTTCAGGTGTATTTGTTGCTGCGTCAGAAGTGGACGATAAAAGGTATGCTTTAAATGCTTTGTCAATATATGAACTGAGTAAAGATTAATCTCTGCTTTCTAATATAATAGGTAATGAATATTGATAAGGTTTTGTCCTTACCTTTGTTCTTGGTGGTTGAGTACCCCAAATTCATAGTTAAGGTTAACGTCTGGAGTAGAAATATTCTGAACATTTTTTAGATTTTTGGCTAAAAATAAGTGTTTTATAAGTTTTATTGTGTATATATAATTTATTTGAATATGTTTGAGAGGATTTGTATAGTATCTAAAGAGCAACAGCCTTTAAATGTATCTCTTCTAATAGATACAATGTTGTTTTATAGTGAAGTTAATGTTTTTGTTGAAAGTAAAGGTCTAGTAAATCTATTGAGATGTTTTGGTCCTGAATTTCTTGCAGACCTTATTAATAAAAAACGCTTAAAACTACATATACTACGAACTCATGTTGGAAGTCCTGTGGTTACAAAAGATGCACAAAAGCAATTTGGTTTAGGTATTCTAACTAGTAAAAATGTAGATAAAGAAGAATCTTTATTTAGAGCATATAAAGAATTTGATGATAATCTTGTTGCTGCTAGAAGATTTGCCAAACGTTTTTCATTTGTAACAAGCTCTTACTATTATAAACAAGAATTGGGGAACATCTTGAAAGAAGATTTACATAATGCAAATTATTTGAATAAATCCTTTCTTGAATATCTTAAACAGCAGTATCCTATGTATTCTCAAACAAATGATTTGATATTTGAGATAGAGGATGTCAATGATGGATATTATCCTTTTGATTTATATAATATTCAATCGAATTTAGATATACCACAGCTAAATAAGCTTAACGAAGAAATGGGAATACATTCTGAGTTTGATTATTCAAGTTTTCTTTTATCATTAGGAGAAGCTAGAGGGGATAATTATGTTGCTGCTACATTTGATGGAGAATTGGAAACAAATAATATGTCTTCTAGGTTAATCAATTTGCAGTTAACAAATTGTTTATCAAGACGAAAAAAGAGTCAGGAAGAAATAGATTTATTTCAAAATCATATTATATGTAAATATCCTAGTTTAGGAGATGCATATGTGAAAAAAGTAATAAGTAGTAGACAATTGTTACTTTTGTTAGAAGAGGGAGATAGATTTAGAACTTGGTTATCGGGTGTATCTAATGATGAATCTCTGATTTATAAATATTTGGAAGAAACAACAAATAAAATATTAGTTGATAATCCTTTCATAAAGACTATTCGTGTGGTACTGTGTTTTTTGTTCGGGTGTATGTCAAATGGGTTAGGTCTGGCTGTTTCAGCTGGAGATGCTTTTTTTTGTGATAGGTTGATAAAGGGTTGGACTCCAAATCTTTATATTGATAATAAATTGAAACCTGTACTTGGAGGAAATTTATTATTATAGCTAATTGAAAATTTTTATTATTTTATAAGGGGGGGGAGAGAAGAAGCCCCCAGCCGTTAGTAAAACCTCTAACCTTCCTACTAACGCAAAACACGCGACGAACCCGCATGGCCGGGGGCTGTAAGCCCTCTTCCACGGGTCCGTCGCGTTTTGCTTTTAGGAAAGTTAGAGATCACAAATATAGTAACTAATGGCAACATATCAAAACAAGCGGCCATGTAAATCCGACCAGGTCGTAAATGAGCAGTTACGATCAGGAAGAAAGGCTCTGAAATATGTTCGTCGTAAAACTACCGAAATGCAAGGTGTCTTATCAAGCTATCTTTCGTTTCCGGATATTTCTTCACCTATGTCATTTATAGAGTCGCTCGGTGATTTGAAGAGCGATAATGCTTCTTTGTCCGGTTTGTCTGAATAGATAAATTTCAGAACCATACTGTTGGCTTCATTGATTGCTTTGAAGTCTTTTTCTATATAAATGTCGGTGACTTTCATTTCTTCGTCAACGTGATTCAGACCTTCATGTACAACGTATTTGTTGATTTTTAAAATGTTGAGGGCTATTGTAGCCCATGAATGCCGGGCTGCGTAAAACTCCAAGTCCTCAATATCCAATTGTGAACCAATTTCTTTTAGCCCTTTGTTTACAGCTTGATTGAAGGTGTTCTCGTCACGATACATTTGATAAAATCGGAATACCCGTTTACCGGTTTGATCTCTGTATGCTTCAAATAGTTCTTTTATTTGCTCTTGTATTTCAATAATGATTTTGGCATTGTCGCTTCTCCGGCTTTTTGTTTTTTCACGGAAATAGGTTATTCGATCATTATTAAGTATAGTGCAGTTGAATAAATCAGCCGTATTCATACCTAATAGGCCGAATGATAGAATGAACACATCTTTTGCCAGGTTGAACCTGCAATTCTGTGGAATCTTTTTCCTGGCATTTTTTCTGTATAGATATGGAATGTTGATTATTGCCCGGATTTTTTCAGTTGGTAAACTTCTCTTTCTTGTTTTTTCTTCCTTGGGTATTTTGAATTTAGAAAAAGGAGACCAGGGAATAGGTATTTTACCAAACTCTTCATCGTTATATTTTGCCTTTGCTTCGTTGTGTAGATGACGTAGGTTTCCAAGGTATTGAGACAATGCCCGGTGGGAAGTTATTCGTTTGCCTTGTTTGGCCTGTATTTTGTTTCTTTCTTCTTTTTCTTTGATTAGCATATTTGCAAAATCAGTAAGAAGGCTATTATTGATTTCTGATATATATAATGTGTCACGTTTAACAAGACGTTTGAGAGCTTTGATCGCACACTTATAGTTTTGTGCAGTACCTGTCTGTCCGTTTTGTTCCATCGCCACAATGAATTCATTGGCAAATGAAAAAAAGTCAATGTTACCCTCCTTGGGCTTACTTCCGTTTTCCAGTTCAGAAATTAGTTCTTCTATAGGCATACTTTTTAATCGTAGTCCGAGGTCAGCACAAATATTCTGGTATATATCTATGATCTTATCCGTTTTGTCGGTAATATTTTTTTTTAGTTTGAATGTACGGGTAATGTCATCGGCTTTTGCATAAATGGGAGTTGCCAGATATTTAATCTGGCGATTATGGGTTACTCGGATTTTTACATTCCATGTACCGTCGGCTTTTTTGTGATGTTTTTGTATTAATGATTTGAAGGTTGCCATACGCTTACATTATTTAGTGTGAAACATTTGTGAAACATTTCTATGCAAATATACAATTTACCCTTTGTAAAATGAATAGGGGGAAATGAGAATAGATGAAAATTTCTTATCTTGTAAAAGAAAAAACACTCTTGATTATCAGTTATTTGTTTGATAATCAGAGAGTGTTTTCTTAGGAGCGGTAGGCGAGGCTCGAACTCGTGACCCTCAGCTTGGGAAGCTGATGCTCTACCAACTGAGCTACTACCGCGTTGGATGATGCAAAAGTATATAAATCTTTTATTTTTTAGTACCTTTGGCTCAAAAAATTTAAAAGAATTTATTAGAAATGGAAAAGCTGACGCTGATAAAGGTGGGAGGAAAGATTGTGGAAGAAGAAGAAACACTCCGCAATCTGCTGAATGACTTCTCGCAGGTGGAAGGATATAAAGTGCTGGTTCATGGGGGTGGACGTTCCGCTACCAAACTTGCTGCACAGTTGGGCATCGAGAGTAAGATGGTGGGCGGTCGCCGGATTACGGATGCAGATATGTTGAGAGTGGTTACAATGGTTTACGGAGGACTGGTCAATAAGAATATTGTCGCCGGCCTTCAGGCCTTAGGCATAAACGCGTTGGGACTGACCGGAGCGGATATGAATCTGATGCGGTCGGACAAACGTCCGGTAGGAGAGGTTGACTATGGTTTTGTCGGTGATGTGAAAGAGGTGAATGCGGATTTGCTGGCCTCCCTGATTCATCAGGATATTGTTCCCGTATTAGCTCCCCTTACACACGACAAACAAGGACATATGTTGAATACCAATGCCGATACGATCGCGGGAGAAGCGGCTAAAGCTCTGGCAAAACATTTTGAAGTGACTTTGATGTTCTGCTTTGAGAAGAAAGGGGTTTTGAAAGATGAGAACGATGATGAAAGTGTGATTCCCGAAATAGACCGTATGGCTTTTAAGCAGTATGTGGAAGCAGGTGTGATTCAAGGGGGAATGATCCCTAAACTCGAAAATTCGTTTCAAGCGATTGATGCCGGGGTTAAGCAGGTGATTATCACGCAGGCTTCAGATATTCATTTGGGAAAGGGCACACGTGTCTTTTAATGTGTTACTAAACTTATTGTAAATATTATGTTTTGCAACAAATTTGAGTTGTAAAATGATAATAAGTAAAATTATTTACTATATTTGTGGTGTAAATAGTTTAAGTGTATTTTTGAAACGAACGTTGGGATACTGTACAGGTCTGTTTTTGGTAACTAATTTGCGAAGAAATATATATAACAATATACCTGTACAAAATAGAAGGGGGAGCTTGGGAGAGTTTCCCCTTTTCTGTTACCTTTGCTTCGTGTAATAAAAAGGCGATGGAAAATAGGAAAATAATGGTGAATATTCAGAACGTCGTGACCCGTTTGCCGGAACTGCGTTTTGAAGAACCTCTCAACTGGATAATAGAAGAGGGACAACAATGGGCTGTCATCGGGCCGAATGGTGCAGGCAAAACATTGATTGCCGATGTTATGCAACGTAAATTTGCATTGAAGGAAGGCGAAGTTACTTTCGGATACGAGGGGAATGTCAGTAATCTGGTGAAAAGTATAGCGTTTAAAGATATTTACTCTTTGGCTGATTGCCGTAATTCTTATTATCAGCAACGTTGGCATTCGACTGAAACGGACGAGGTTCCTACAATAGAAGATATATTAAATGAAGATGCCGGATCGGAAGATTATCATAATGTGTTATCTTTGTTCGGTATAGAAGAGTTTTTGCCGAAGAAACTGATCTTCCTGTCCAGTGGTGAATTGAGAAAGTTCTTGATTGTTCGTACGTTGTTGAAACATCCCCGTGTCTTGATATTGGATAATCCTTTTATCGGACTGGATGCTCCTTCGAGAGGTGTTCTGGTGGAGATGTTGCAGCAAATGACGAAATTGAAAGGTGTGCAGGTAGTTTTACTGCTTTCCAATCCGGATGATATACCTGAAATGATTACGCATATTTTACCGGTCAAGCAGCGTAAGTGCCTTCCGATTTACAGTCGGGAGGAATTCCTGAAGCAAACGGATCTGATTGCTGATTTGTTCCCGTCCGAAGGAAAAGTCGATTCTGTTCGGAGCGAGTCGTTTTCACTCCCGGTTGAGGATCAGAAAGAACCTTCCACCCATCTCGTTACTTTCAGGATGGAACACGTTTCGGTCAAATATGGTAGCCGTACCATCCTGAAAGAATTGGATTGGGAAGTGAAAAATGGGGAGAAGTGGGCGTTGTTCGGTCCGAACGGGGCAGGCAAGTCGACTTTGTTGAGCTTGATTTATGCCGATAATCCTCAATCGTATGCCAACACGCTTTATCTTTTTGACCGGAAACGTGGGTCGGGAGAAAGTATCTGGGATATAAAGAAGCGCATCGGATATGTTTCCCCGGAAATGCATCTTTTCTATATGGAGAATGTACCGGTATTGAGTATCGTTGGTTCCGGTTTCTTTGACTCGGTCGGGTTGTTCAGGAAGTGTACGGAGCAGCAACAACAGATAGCTTTGGCTTGGATGCGTGTATTCGGTATCGAAGAGTTGAAAGACCGGTCTTTCCTTACGCTTTCTTCCGGCGAACAGCGGTTGGCACTTTTGGCGCGTGCGTTTGTAAAAGATCCGGACCTGATTATCTTGGATGAACCGTTGCATGGGTTGGATGTGAGCAATAAGAAGAAGGCGGCTGCCATTATCGAGCAGTTTTGTTCGCGTCCGGGAAAGACGCTGATCTATGTCACACACTATCCACATGAATTGCCGTCTTGTGTGGATAGACGTTTTGAATTAGTTAAACACGCTTAAGGATTTGTCTGATGAAATACAAACTTGTTGCCTTTTGGTTGGTCGTTTTCGGAGCTTTGTTTGCTTTCTTGCAAACGCGTTTCGAGTATCACTTTTATTATATAGAACAGAGCCAGCTGTTTTTGTTTACCGAGGTGTATATAAGGAATAAACTGCTTCTTCCGGGTGGCTTTTCCATGTTGGTGGCGGAATTCCTGGTGCAGTTTTTTATCCGTCCCTATGTTGGGGCGTTGGTTACTGCGGCCTTATTGACAGGTGTCGGGGTTTGTACGGCTGGTATTGTGAAACGGATCGCACCAATTTCGGGGCTTTTTATCCTTTATGTGCTACCGATGTTGGCTTTGCTATTCATGCATTTCGACTTCAATTACAGGGTACAGGGCACTGTTTGCTACCTGATGATGATGGCTTTGCTCTGTGGGTATATGAGGATACGGAATGAACTTTTCCGTTTGGTGGCAGGCTGTGTGTTGGTTCCGGTCCTGTTCTGGTTGGCAGGATCGATTGCCGTCTTGTTTGCCGGAATGGTTTGTCTGTTCGAAGGGTTGCGGAAGACGCCTAAATGGTATATCTCGTTGATCGGGGTTGCGGAGGTTTTGCTATTAGGTGTTGGAACGGTTTATTTCTCTTTGATGGGCGAATATCGGTGGGTTTTCGGACCGGATCTGTATTACCACAATACGCTCCATCCAAAAGAAATCATTTATTATTCTTGGATTTGCCTGCCTCTGGTCTTTCTTGTCGCTTTCTTTATCCGGAATAAAAATAGCTTGTCCGGAAAGAAATGGCGGGCGGGGATCAGTTGTATCGTTCAATTGGCTATGATCGGTGCCGTCCTGTGGTGGGGAATGCCCAAATATAGCGATGCAAAGACGCTGAGGTTGAAAAAACTGGATTACTTTGCCCGAACGGAACAATGGGACAAGACGATAGAAGAATGTAAAGGGAAACTGACTAACTTTTTGTATATGTGCCATCTGAACATGGCATTGACCAATAAGGGGGAACTATCGGATAAAATGTTCAACTTCGACCAGCGGGGACCTCAGGGATTGCTTGTACAATGGAATAAATCGGAAAATATATCTTGCCTGCTCAGTGATATCTATTTTACGATGGGAGCGATCGCATCATCGCAGGAAATGGCTTTTGAAGGTTATGTGAGTGCTATGGAGGATGGCAATCCTCGTATGCTGAAAAGACTGGTGCAGACAAATCTGATTTATGGCACGTATCCCATAGCTGAAAAATATATCTCGATACTTGAGAGAACATATGCATATCGTGATTGGGCTCAATCACAGCGCAAATTCCTTTATAATGACGAAGTTGTCGAAAGCGATCCCGTATTGGGAATCCGCAGGCGGATGTTGCCGGATCGGAATTCATTGGCAATGATAAATGGGTTGACGGGGGACCTGGAGCTTTTCCTGGAAAAGGGACCGGCCAATTCTGCAGCATTGCAGTATTTGGGTGCTATGTATTTACTGGCTAAAGATTTAGAGGGGTTTAAAGCGATGGTGGAGAAATATTATGGGACGGAGTTCTTGCCTGTTTTACCTGTGCATTTCCAGGAAGCTGTCATTGTGATGTCTGAAAAAGAACCGGATTACTGGAAACGTTTCAATGTCTCCGAAACAACTGTAGCCCGCTTCGCCGACTATAAAAAGCAGGTGCTTGCGAACCGTAATAACAGTGCTATTGCCGGGTTGTTGAACCGGTCGTACGGAAATACCTACTGGTTTTACTTTATGTTTAAATGATGTGTGAGAACATGGAAAGAAAGAATATATATATGTGTATGCTGGCTGCTTTGCTGTCTTGTTCCGACTCGGTGAAAGTGAGCCGTACATTGGACGAGATGCCTGTCATTTTTCCGGATTATAACGGTGTGGTAATTCCCCCTAATATAGCTCCCTTGAATTTTGCTTTGAACGACCAGGATGCTGGATCGTGTGCTGTTTTTTCTTTTGGAGGGCAACAATTCGAAGTAAAAGGAGAAAAGGGTGGCTTTGTGATTCCCCCTTCCAAATGGAAGAAATTATTGGAATCGGCTGCTGGTAACTCCATACAGGTGACGGTTCAGGTGAAACAAGGCAATGAGTGGGTGGCCTATTCTCCTTTTACCATCCAGGTTGCTGCGGAAAAAATAGACTCTTATCTGGCTTATCGTCTGATTGATCCGGGATATGAGTTGTGGAATAAGATGGGAATCTATCAGCGGGATCTGGAGAGTTATACGCAAACTCCCATTATTGAAAATAAGATGAGTGGAAACAATTGTGTGAATTGCCATTCGTTTTGCATGCAGAATCCGGATAAGATGTTGTTCCATATGCGTGAGACTTTTCCGGGAACGATCCTGGTCGATGGTGATAAGATAGAAAAACTGAATACCAAGACGAGGGAAACGATTTCTTCTTTGGTTTACCCTTCCTGGCATCCTTCGGGTAAATATGTGGCTTTCTCTGTGAATACGACCAAGCAGGCATTTCATCTGAATGACAAGAATAGGGTGGAGGTATATGATGAGGCTTCAGATGTTGTGGTATACGATGTGGAAAAACACGAGATCGTAACAGCTTCAACTATTTTTTCGAAAGATGCTTTTGAAACATTTCCTACTTTCTCTCCCGACGGAAAGACACTCTATTTCTGTACAGCGGAGGCCCGCCCTATTCCGCAGGAATACTCAGAAGTCAAATATAACTTATGTTCCATTTCCTTTGATCCGGCGACACGTACTTTCGGAACGCAGGTTGATACGCTTTACAATGCGAAGAGCGGCGGAATGAGTGCTTCTTTCCCGCGTGTTTCACCTGACGGACGTTACCTTTTATATACATTGTCCGGTTATGGAAACTTTTCGATCTGGCATAAAGATGCCGATTTATATATGACGGATCTTCAGACTGGCACGAGTCGTCCGTTGGCGGAAGTGAATAGCGACGATGTGGAAAGCTACCACTCCTGGAGCAGCAACAGTCGTTGGTTCGTTTTCAGCAGCCGGCGGATAGATGGTTTATATACACGTCCGTATATTGCTTATGTGGGAGAAGATGGCAAAGTAGGCAAGCCGTTTCTACTGCCTCAGAAAGATGTCGGTTTCTATCCCTCTTTTATGAAATCTTTCAATATCCCGGAATTTATAACCGGAAAAGTAAAAGTTCAAGGCCGGGCTCTGGCTATTAAGGCGAAAGAGGATAAGGGGACCGATGTCAGGTTTGCAAAATAATTCTTAATGACGTCAGAAATGATATAAGCCAAGGTCGTATTGGTATCAGCACTGGTGATATTCGGATTCGCTCTTTTGGTAATTGTATTCTGATACATAAAAAACGAGGCTGTCTATTTTTTCAGACAGCCTCACTTGTTTAATATAATAAATAATCAGATTTTACTTGCCTGGATATTCTTTACTCCAAACAAAAGATCCGTTTCCGACATACAGGTCGGATCCGTTGTCAGTAAACAAGAAACCGAAATTAAAGCTATTTCCTTCATTTGTAAAGAAGCAGTAATTAGGATATTGTTCAGGAACATAGTAAAGCTGGTATCCATTTCCTAAATCGAACAGAGAACCGACCGGCAATAAAGATACAGCATTGTGATTATCGTCCAATGTAAATTGAAGATGAATTCCAGCACCTTCTTCACAATACGGTTCGATGATTCTATAAAGGTTATTACCTTCTTTTGCTTTTTCTACCTTTAATTCACCTTCTGCTCCGGTAAAAATCGGATCAGAGAAGGTTAAAGAGCCTGCGGAAACCCAAGTGTAATCTCTGGCAACTTTAATGGTCTGCTCAGTTAAACCATATATATATGTATCACCTTCCTCAATACCAATTTTCACAGAAGCTGAGGTCCCGATTGCGATATCGAATGTGATTTTTACGGCTTTTTCAGTTTCACCGGCTGCAAATTCAACCGTTTGTGGAACATTGAACTTTTCACCTTCTGCCGTAATATGGACTGTTGCTGCTTCTGTTGTCAATTGACGGCCGATTTTTATTTCGAAAGACTGTTCGTCATCGGGTAGGAATGCGAAAGAAGTCGGCGTATTGAAATCAATATAAGCAGTAATCCCATCTGTCTGAACAGGAGAAGCTTCTCTTTCGCATTCGTCTGTACAAGCATTGAACACCATAGTTAAAGCGCCCAATGCAACCATGCTAATGTATTTATTTATCTTTTTCATATTGATATACTTTTAATATTATTCAGCCCAAGAAGAATATACATCACTCGGATCCGGATTCTCGAATCCGACTAAAGCTGTGTTATTGTTTCCTTCGCTTCTAACGATACAGAAGTTCATATAGGCAGGACGTGTTGTCGTATTGAAACGGCTGATTGTATGATGCATTGTTCCTGCATAACCGCGAGTCTGAGGCATGTTCAAACGTTTAATGTCGAAGAAACTCTGTCCTTCACCCCAAAATTCCACACGCTTCTGGAATACGATTTCTTTTACAATATCGTCTTTGTTGGACTTTGTACATTTGTACTGCGGATCTCTATAATTATTCATAAAATCATTCAACAGAGTAACCCCCTGTGCCGGATTTTGCTGAGCGACTGCTTCTGCTTCGATAAAATACATTTCCTCTACACGCATCATCGGATATGAACAAGCTGACCCTACATTGAAATCGGATGTATTTCCGGAGCCCGGACGGAATTTCAAAGAGGCATATTCCGGTAAAGCAGCTCCTGCAGCTTCATCGACGTAAGTATTTTTGCCGGATAAAGCACTACCGGCCGGAGCTTTCCAAGATAATTTTCTAAAGTCCGTATCTGCAATTTTGTTATAGAAGTTGACATCTACTAAAGGCATCGGTCCGGCAGCTGCATATCCGTAGGTCGTTTCATTCGACATCCAAGAAGTCCAGTTGATGATACCGGATTTTACCACATCGTCTTCCTTTTGCATGGTAGAACCGAACATCCAAGAAGAAACAGAGATATCATTGAATCCGGAAGTGGCATTTAACCATTGCTCCTGCGTAGTCGGGGTTGCACCACTTTCGTCAATAGCCTTACGTGCATAGATCTGTGCATTAGCATAATCTTCCATCCACATATATAATCGGGCTTTCAATCCATATACAACGGCCAAATCGGGTAATGTTTTAGTCGAGCGATGGAAATTAGGGATATATTCTTCGGCCTTATTTAGGTCGGCAAGGATGAACTCATACATTTCCTGACGTTTCACACGCGGATTATTACGAGCGGATTCTTCAGTTACACCTTCCGTTACAATGGGAACAGTAAGATTCAAAACATTGTTTCCACTTGCATTGGTTGAAGAAGTTCCGTCATTTTCGAGAAATTCGTACATACGGGCCATATCCAGATAAATAAATGCACGATATCCATAAGCGGCCCCTAAATATCCCAGCTGTGTCTCATTTGCGTTTTCCGGATCGATAGCGCCGATCATATTATTGGTAGTCTGAACGAATTTCCAGAAATAAGTCCAGATGAACTGAGTGGAAAGATAGTTCGGACCAATGTATTGGTTGTGTTCCCAAGCACTATAATGATCGTAATTGCTTTCTAAAACAACCATTTCTTCTGTCATTACGTCACGGATGTGCATCAATGAAGCGTATCCATAATCATAATCCCCGCCATCTACGGTTTTATAGTTATTGGCAAATGCCGGCATAGCCCAAAGAAGTGCCTCCGTTGCTTTGGAAGAAGAACTTAATTGCTCATCCGTAGCTTGATGAGTCGGCAAAGTCTCATCTATACATCCTGTCAAAGCGATAGCCGAAGCACAAGATATTCCTAATATAATATTCTTTAAACTTTTCATCTTCTAATTCTTTTTTCAATTAAAATGTAAGTGTTATACCACCTGATACGGTACGAATCGGTGCATAGTAAGAAGCTGTACCCTCTCCGGAGATAGTCTGTCGTGGATCCAATCCTTGACGTTTTGTCCACAAGGCAACATTATCGGCAGCCAGATAAAGTCTTAATTTTTGGATGCCTAACGGGCGGCAAACTCTAGTTGGCAAAGTATAGCCGAAGTTAATGTTCTGTAGACTCAGGTAAGAACCGCTTGTCAAGAAACGATCAGATGTCGCTGCGGTATAAGAATCTCCATATTGGAAACGCGGAATATTGGACGTTGTATTTTCCGGAGTCCATGCATTCAATATATCGGCGTGAATTACATGTCCTTTACTGCTGGCTGTAGGAGAATTCATAGCAGAAGAATAATCCCCGTCGTATACCTTTCCACCAATCTGGTATGCGAAATCAATCGAGAAGTCAAATCCTTTCCAGCTTACAGATGTTCCAAAACCACCATATACATCTGGCAGAGAAGAACCGCAAAGATACTGGGTTGCTTCAGAGTAGTTAGTTGTCTTTTCGCGTGTAATATTACCTTTATCGTCTTTTACATCTTTAAAATAAAGAGCTTCTCCCTGTTCATTGACACCTGCATATTTCTGCATATAGAATGTATACAATGGAATACCTTCACCGAAGAAATGGTTTCCGCTGGAATAACCTTGTACGCCTTCAGGAGTTGTCATTGTCTTACGTTCATCCGGCAAGTAGCTTACTTTGTTTTTGTAGTGGGTCAGATTGACATTCACATCCCAATAAAAATCTTTGGTTTGGAGAATAACACCTTTCAGATCCAATTCGAGGCCTCTGTTACGCATATCACCGATATTGGCATAATAAGATGTATAACCGTAAGAAGGAGGCAATGGGAATGAGAATAGCATATCGGAAGTCTTGCGATTAAAGAATTCAAAAGTACCGCTAAAACGGCTTTTGAACATTTCAAAATCAAAACCAGCATTGAAGTTTCCGTTTGTTTCCCATGTGATGTCTTTATTACCTAATACTTTAGGCACTGATGCCGGGTGGCCTGACGAGTTTACGATATCATACGTATTTGTATAGCGGGGTGTTTCATAACTGTCGGCGATATTGTCGTTACCTTGTGAACCATAAGAAGCCTTGATCTTTAACATATCGATAAATTTCAAAGCATCGCTGTTCTGGAAAAAGTTTTCTTTTGAAATCAACCAAGCAGCACCGGCTGACCAGAAATTACCCCAACGGTTATCCGGATGGAAACGGGAAGAAGCATCTCGACGATAAGAAGCTGAAGCGTAATATTTTTCATCGAAATTATATTGTACACGGGCAAAATAACCTTCCGTATTATAATCTGTTGTATATGAATTGGAAGAACCGTCAGTTACTGCACCGGCCAATTCGTGGTTGCTCGGGTCGAACATATTGGATTTGCTACCATAAGTATAGAAGTACTGCGTCCGATAATATTCGTGACCAATCATCGCTGTGATATTATGTAATCCGATTGATTTTACATAGTTCAATAACTGCTGATAGTTGACTGAATATCTCCGACTATGTGTTTTTCCTAAAATACCGTTTGAAGAAGCGTAACTACCGTAATAAGGATTTGTTACAGTTGTCAATCGGCTTTCATCTACATAAACACTGTTTGTTGTTGTAAACTTAAAATCTTTAAGGAAAGAAATTTCTGCAAAAGCAGTTCCGTTAATCGTATTGCCATCTGTTGCATAAGTGTTTAGAATAGCATCTGACAAAGCATTAGATTTGCCAAACACAGGACGTTCCAAACCAGCATTTCCACCATCTCCATAATCGTACATCGTGTTGCCATTTACATCAATCAGTACATTACCGTTTTTATCGCGGATAAACAATGGATAGATTGGAGCCACTTGAGTTGCCGCAGCGAAAATATTACCGGAAGAAACCGAACTTCCGTCACCATCGCCACCACTTACGAAAGAGTTCATATCGTAATGAGTGAAAGAAGCATTCGCACCCACTTTCAACCAATCTTTTACTTGATAATCCGCTTTCAAACGACCGACAAAACGAGTATAATCAGAATTGTCTACAATACCTTCGTTTTTCAAATAACCGAAAGAAGAATAAAAAGAACTTTTCTGGTTACCGGAAGAGATTGTTACATTGTACTCTTGACGCAAACTGTTTTTGTAGGCAGCATCCAACCAATCATCAGGAGTCAAAAGATATTCCTGTCCGTTGTAATTGACAAGATTACCGATTGTAGCGTTCGGATTCAACTTTCCGTTACTACCGATCATCGCTTGACCTGCAGGTACATTAAACACATTATACCACAATCCGTAACTGTTGTTGGCACACAAGTTTTGGTTAGCCAGATAGTGAGCCTGTGCTGCACCGTTTCCGTTAGCCATAAACATATTTTTCAAACCTGTGTAATAGACTTCATAGTATTGTGCAGGATCATTAATCGTATTATATGTTTTAGTTGCACGTGAGTTTACACCCCATTTGGCATCTAATGTCACACGCGCATCTCCTTTTTGTCCTTGTTTTGTCGTAATCATAATCACACCATTGGCACCACGTGCACCATACAGAGCATTTGAAGCTGCATCCTTCAACACAGTCATTGATTCAATATCTTGCGTATTGATACTGTTCATATCTCCGTCAAAAGGAGAACCATCGAGGATGATCAACGGAGTATTGCCGGCATTGATAGAACTGATACCACGAATACGAATACTTGGTGAAGAAACACCAGGCTGTCCTGATGCTGTAGACAGTTGCACGCCGGCAGCTTTACCGGCCAGTGTACTCATGGCATTTGATGTCTGTATTTTACCGATCTCTTCAGATTTGAGAACAGCCGCAGATCCTGTAAATGCAGATTTTTTAGCAGTACCATAAGCGACAACCATTACTTCTTCAAGCATCTGATTGTCAGATTCCATAAAAATTTTTAAGTTAGATTTTACCCCAATTTCCTGGGCTCTCATACCCACAAAAGAAACTACCAGAGTCTTTGCAGAACTCACTCAATACATAATACACTTATTATCAACATATTATACTATATTTATTTTTAAATCATCATCCATTTATAAGAGATGACGTTCTAAATGCCCAATAATCATATTTGTTTAATATACAACACATTAAGGTATTTAGTGTAAATAATAGCTACATCCGTAATACTCCCAAATAGCGCTGAAGTTCTACCGATTTCTTTCTGATTTTTTTGATCTAGATTAAACGATTTTGCAGGATTCCGATACACATTTTTAAGCCAATACTCACTACATTTATTTTAAAATATAGCTGCTTCTTTATCTATAAAACTCTATTTACTTACAATGTGTAAGTAAATAAAAAGAGCCGAGTTCTGACTAATAGAACCCGGCTCTCAAAAAATATTATTCTATCTTTTTATGGAAGAGTAATAAGAATAGAACCACCTTCGCCTGTGTAATCAAATCCACCTTGTAAAGCTTCTATATAATAGTAAGGAGCTAACTGAAATGTTTTGTCATCAAGCTGTTTATTATTTACCAAACTGATTCCTGCAAAATCACTTGGATGGTGAGCATAGATTGCATTTGAAGCATTCCCATCATAGTTGATTCCAATAAAGAATTTATTATAATAAATGATGCCATCCTTAATCCAAAATTCAATATAGTCACACGAAGTTGCGGCTACAGCATTTCCCCATTCACCGTCATCATTTTTCAAACCTTGTTCATAAGGTTTCATTACACGATAACGATCAAAGCCATCCGCTTTTTGAATTTCCACATTATAAGGCTTTTCTGTAAAAGCTAAAACATCTGCAAATGTACCAGTCCCCAAAGATACCCAGTTATAGTCTTTATTAACCGTAACTGAAACAGTATTACTACCACTTATAGGTTCATTTGTATTATCCAATGTTAATGTGACATTCAATTCTTTGCCAATTTCCAAAGGAGATACATTTACAGTGATTTTTGTCATATTTTCACCTGCTGCAAAAGTATAGCCAGAAACGGTACAACCGCTCAATGGTTCGTCATCTACCATAGCAGTCAATGCAACAGTTCCACTTAATTCACCACCAGCATTTGCACGTACAATGTCTACAGTAAAAGTCGGATCAACCGGTGAAACTGTAATGTTGGCTAAAGAAGCATTTATAAAGGCCGCCCCATCTGTAGCATCTGTATATATAGCACATTCTTGTTCACTATCACAGGCAGTAAAGCTCAGTGTAATTAATAGAAGAGCTATCAATGTTGATATTTTTGAAATATATTTCATCGCTTTAATCTTTTAATCAGTGAATAAATTTTATTTAGTATCACCTACCGGATTTTGGTCTTTTGTCGGATCCATATTAACATTTCCATCAAACTCAGTTTGGGGAATTGTCAATACCCACATATAGCTTTCCGGGTCATTTGCATTGCGATTAACAAGCAAAGCATCAGTCGGCCAACCCATTTCTGCAGTTCGTTTGAATCCCTGTTTCAAACGGCGAATGTCATAAATACGCCCAAATTCACCCCAAAGTTCAATTCTGCGTTGTGTAATAATTTCTTCCAATAGCGAACCTGTATAATCGGTAGTCAATTTTCCCATAGATGTACCGGATTTTTGAGCACAGTTGTAAGATGCGTCACGCTTACTCATCAAATCCATTAAGTATTCACGTGCACCGGCGTCATTTCCTAAACGGCATTCAGCCTCCGCTGCAATAAGATACATCTCTTCAATACGCATCCAGACATAGTCTCCCATCCAAGTTTGGATATCGGAAAACTTAAATTTTTCCTGTTGATAACCACCATCTTTATTGTTGGCATCTTTGGGATTCCACCATACCAGACGTTCGTCTTCCGTACCTATTTTTCCATACAGTTCCTTGCTGATCTGCTTACGGGCTGTTGCTCCATATTTATCGGCTGTTGCATCCATGTGTGAGAACAAGCTTGCATACATACCGCTTTGATCAGAAATGATTTCAGCTCCCCACATGACATTAGATGCGCTCGTACTGTTCAGACCTTTAAATTCTGAAACTTTTGCAATCGTGCATTTACTTGTCGCAATTGCATCTTCTGACGTTTTTTTAGCTGTAGCCCAATCTTCCATCACTAATGCGATACGAGCTTGTAAGCCCAAAGCCGTGGTATAGTCAATATGTGAAATATGTTTACGAGTTGTACCGTTCAATTTTTCGACTGCTTTATTGATGTCACTCACAATCTGATCATATGTCTCTTGTACCGTAGAACGTGGTTTACCTTCCGTTCCGGCAACTGTCGGCTCGATATAGATCGGACAACAAGGTTCAGCCTCATGCCCTTTATAGGTCCGGGCAAAACTCTGCGCTAACATAAAATAAGAATAAGCACGTATTGCGTAAGCTTGCCCCATAATGTAGTTTACTTCCGCTTCTGTACCAGCCATAGTCTCTTCTGCTGCAAGTATATAATTTGCATTAGATATCCAAGTATAATAGCAATTCCATAAATCATATGGACGCCAAGTAGTAGTGGTATATCTACTTTTTACGTTATACAAACAATCGTACCAAAACCAACCGCTACCAGCTGCGGACATGATCATGTCTTCTCCCATAACATCAGCCATCAGATTGTAAGCACTGATACCGAAGCACTGATGCGTGTTTCCTGTTGGAGACCATGCTGAATACATGGAACGATAAAGACCGTTCAGGGGAACTAAAGCCGCATTTGCATTTGCCAATAGTCCACTCCCGGACATTGAATCGGTCGGATTGGTATCAAGAGAACTTTCCAAGCAAGACGACAGAGTCGTACAAGCCACCAAACCGACAATCATATATTTAAATATCTTTTTCATCTTGTTTCTTATAAAATAATGTTTCTATTTTAGAAATTAATTTCTACACCAAAAGAATAAGTCTTATTAGGAGCATATGAATAATCCGTTTCACCTTTGAAACTATATTGAGGATCCATACCTTGCAAATGTGAGAATAATGCCAAATTATCAATAGAGCCAAATACACGGACATTACCCAATTTTGCTTTTCTCATCCAGTCCTTAGGCAAAGAATAACCTAATGTGATATTTTTGATTGCAAAATAAGATGCATCAACTAAAAAGCGATCTGTTGTTGTATAAGAACCATTGATTTCCACACGAGGAACATCTGTGATATCTCCTGGTTTCTGCCAACGGCGCAACTGGTGTTTGTTCCATGTATTTGTCGCATATTGAGCATTCATAGAGCCCATATACAGGCCATCATATATCTTACCACCAATAGAATAAGAAGTCAAGATTGATAAATCAAAACCTTTGTAAGAAAAATCAGTACCAATACTTCCGTAGAGATCTGGAATACGACTTCCCAAATAATATTTGCTGGTTGATGCTTTCGAATAGTCGTCACTAATACGTTCATTGATGATATTTCCATTCTCATCCTTGTCGTACACCCAATAAAGCTGAGCTCCTGTTGCCGGATCTACTCCTGCAGATTTGGCCATATAGAATGTATTGATAGGCATACCTTCTTTGATACTATAAACACCTTTAATAATTTCAGGTGCAGTATTGGTCAATTTCAAAACTTTATTCTTCACCGTTGACCCCATTAAGCTTATATTCCAGGTAAAATCGTCTGTTTTAATAGCCGTACCTCTTACTTCAAATTCAAAACCTGAGTTTCTCATATCCCCGACATTAGCATTGTAGCCATTGAATCCTGTAGAGGTTGCCATCGGATAACTTAACAACATATCGACTGTCTTACGATTGTAATATTCTGCATTGACGGATAAACGACTTCCAAAGAATGTAGCTTCTACACCGACATTCAAATTTCCATTCTTCTCCCAAGACACAACCTGATTTTCCAAAGAAGAAACCATACCTCCGATCTGATTTGAATTCGGCCATCCCAAATCATACAAACTTTGCCACAAATAATAGTTGCTCGTCTCATCCGAATTTAAGATATTATCGTTACCTTGTTGTCCATAGCTTAATTTCAAAGACAGGTTGTCGACCCACTTAACATCTTCCATAAAAGCTTCTTTAGAAATACGCCAGTTTCCACCTATAGACCAGAATGTACCCCAACGATGGTCTTTATGAAAGCGAGAAGATCCGTCAGTACGCAATGATGCTGAGAAATAATATTTTTCATCATAATTATAGTTGAAACGTCCTAACCACGATTCGATACGATAGTTATCCGTATAGGAATCGGCTGCATACAAAGTTGTTCCTGGACGAAGTTCAAGGATACCGTCTACCAGATTTGTCTTACCTGCTTGTAAATATTCATAACTATAAGCATAAAACTCATGTCCGGCCAGAACATCAAAAGAATGTAATCCGAAAGAACGGTTCCATGACAACAGTTGGTTAAAAGTATAACTCTGCATACGTGTATTATACTTGGTCAGCAAACCACCTGCTGTAGCTTGGTTACCGTGATACATATTCATATAACTCATCCGTGCCTGATTACGGTAATCAAGACCGAAATTCACATTCAGTTTAATTCCCTTGAAAATTCCGAAGTTATCTTTATCCGAACCAAAAGTCACGCCAGTACGAAGACTCGCTACATCATTCTTTTTATTCGACTTGTCGTCAGTCAAACCGCCAACCGGATTGTAATCTGTATAACTTCCCGGACGCCCATTTTCACCATAGTCCAACTGAGGTCTACCATCTTCACCTAATACATTCTTTCCATCCAATCCTTTCATATAGACAGGGAATAATGGTGAAACAAACTGAGCAGAATACCATACATTTGATGTGGAAGATCCGTCATAATCACTATAATCCTGTACAGAATTAGATAAGGAAGCATTTACATTGGCCTTAAACCAATCTGTTACATTGGAATTAACGTTTACACGAGCATTGTAACGTTGGAAACCTGTATTGATAAGAATACCGTCTTCATTCAGATAACCAAGAGAAAACATATATTTTGTTTTTTCAGAACCTCCATTTACAGATAATTGGTGTTCTTGTCTGAATGCATTATCTCGTTGAACTGCATCCATCCATCGTTCATCCCAGGCAGAAACAGCATCAGCTTGTACCATTCCTGTTTCAGGATTGATCAAATTGTCCCATGTATAATTCTTAAATGGGTTATATAGTTCACCTCCTAAATTGGCACTTAGACCAGCTCTTGCCATCTGTTGTGCTTGTTCCCATGAATAGCCTGAGTTGAAAGCATAACCGTTACGAAGAGCTTCATAAGTTAATTGCACAAATTCTTTCTGATCGACCATGTCATACGGCTGGATAGCACGTGAGGCCCATCCTACAGTAGAACGCCATGTTACTTGAGCTTTTCCTTCTTTACCCTGTTTAGTTGTGATCATAACGACACCGTTCGCACCACGCGCACCGTACAAAGCACCAGCAGAAGCGTCCTTCAATACAGTCATAGACTCAATATCAGACGGATTGATAGAACTTAAAGAACCATCGAACGGAATACCATCGACAACATACAAAGGGTCTTGTGATGCATTAATTGAACCATAACCACGGATAACAATGGAAGCATCTTCACCAGGCTGTCCGGATCCTGAAGTTGTCAACAGACCTGTAGCCTGCCCTTCTAACCCTTTTGTTAAGTTCGTAATAGGACGAAGTTCTAACTTTTCATTATTAATCGTAGAAGCCGATCCCGTAAAAGAACTTTTTTTCGCGGTTCCATAAGCGACGACCATTACTTCTTCAAGCATCTGGTTGTCAGATTCCAAAACAATTTTCAAATTAGATTTCACTCCAACTTCCTGAGCCTTCATACCCACGAAGGAAACAACCAGAGTCTTTGCAGAACTCACTCAATATATAATACACTTATTATCAACACATTAATCCATATTTATTTTCTAATCATCATCCATTTATGAGAGAGAACATTCTAAATACCAAATAATTATATTTATCTAATATACAACACATTAATGTGATTAATGTAAAAATAGCCACACTTGTAATACCTCTCAAATAGTGCCACAGTTCTACCGGCTTACTCCTGATTTTTTGATATAGATTAAACTATTTTACTGGATTCTGATACACATTTTTAAGCCAATACTCAAAAGCTGGATCTTGGATTTCTATTGTATTGCCAGGCAATATATCGATCAAGTCTTTTTCAAGTGTCGCTTTTTTCAGGTTTTTAATGTTTGCTGAAGTTCCCAGTTGATATTGTTTCAAAATGTCTTTAGAAGAAAAATTAACCACTCCATCAGCAACTGCTATCAAAAAGCTAATTTGACGGGAAGTTAAAGTATCTATTATATTGGTAAATAGCAGGCTCAATTGTCCGATTAAGCTGCTGAACGCCTCATTGACAATAGCCTCTGAACAATCCTTTGAAGTACGCAGCCAAGTTTGCTGGCTTAATTGCTGAGTATAATACGGGTGATTTTTCATTTTATCGGCAATCATACCTGATAGTTCATCCGATATTTGCTTTCCGGTATCAGCAAACCGTTGGGATATAAATGCAGCCCAGTCTTTTCGTTCTATTTTTTGTAAGAATAAGATATCGCCAAATTTATAAAAAGGCATACTGTAATCATTGAAAATACTCAGTAACATATGACGTTTACTCCCGTACAAACAATAGCAGACAGATGTATGCGTCTGCCAATGGGCACGAAGTTTACGTTGAAATGCAAGTGAATCCTCATATTCGTTGATATTTTGAAATTCATCGATACAGACAATTATCTTTTTACCCTTATCTTTAGCAATTTGTTGTGGCAAATCTAATATTTCATCATAAGATAACCGGTTATCTTTAAAACTGATACCAAAAGACAATTCATAGTTTTGACTACCCTCAGAAAGAGAAACGGTAGGTGCCATTCGGCTCAAGTATTTTTTTACTCCTGCTACGAATTCCTCCCAAGCAGAAGTAGATATCCGCATTAAGGCATTAGCATAAGCCGTATAAAATTGTTCTTCCGTCCTACAATTAAAAATATCGACCTGACAGACCAGTATATCCTTACTCTCTTCGGATAAAAGTCTGGCACATTTATTTACCAAAGACGTTTTACCCCAGCGGCGTGGAGATATAATAATGGTATTAATGAGATTCTTGAAGTTTTGCGTTAACAAAGCAACCTCATCTTCCCTATCAGTAAAATTTAAGTCATCGGCAATACGCCCGTAAACAAATGGAGCCTCCATAAGATAATCTTTTTATATATAAACAAATGTAGCAACAATAGTTGGAAGGCACAAATATGAAACCGATTAATTTGAAATAGATTGATTTCAAATTAACCAGTTTCATACATATCGACTAAAATAATATTGGAAAAGGAGGTACTGATAATACATAATAGTCATAAAAGAAAATAGGCTGTCATTTTTACATAACAGCCTATTTATCATTTGAATATTATCCTTTTAGAAGTACCCTTCATTCTGTTTGATGTTAGGATTAACATCTATTTCAGACTGTGGTATTGCCAAAATTGTACGATAATCCTGATAACTCGGAGATATAAGATCTGTATTGTTCAGGAAATGATATCCCCCCTTACGAGTTACCGTAATTCCCAAACGCATGATATCATGAAAACGATGACCTTCCATCACTAATTCCTTGCGCCTTTCTTTCAAGACCAATGCTTCGGTAGCAGTCACATCTGAAGCAGAAGGAATAGCACGTTTAATAATTGCATTCAAATATTTGTTTGCACTTGCCTGATCTGCAGAAGGTTTTTTTAATGCAGCCTCAGCAGCAATCAAATAAATATCTGATAGACGAATTACACGGATATTGTTTACAGCCGTTTTACCATTGATGCCCGGATATTTATTCATATAAGTACGTCCCTTGACCGATGTCTCAGTCAACAAATTACGACGGATGTCATCCGGATTCTCATTGATAAGATCTTCAAACTCTTTCGTATTGGAAACTGCCGCATATCCTTCAGGATCGACCACATATCCAAACATTTCACGATCACCTGCATCCAAATCTGAGATTTCCAAATCAAATACAGATTCTGAAGAGTATCTTCCTGACCATGCTGCAACATAATCCTCTGTTTTCAGCAAAGAATACGGAGAATTATTAATTACATCCTCAGCATAAGAAAAAGCTTTATCCCAATCTCTTTTATATAGATTGACACGTGCCAGTAACCCTTTTACAGCCCAACTATTGAAACGTCCGTCTTTTACTTCTGTCCCGATACATTTTAAAGCTTCTTCCAAGTCGTTGATAACCATTTCATATCCTTCTGCTACAGTGGAACGGCCAGGAAGGTCGTCTGCACTCAAAACATCCTTTACCAGTACGACACCCGGAGTCGCTCCATTTTCTACAAAATAAGGCTTTCCGTATGTAATCAAGAGATTAAAATGGCATAAAGCCCGAAGAGCCAAAGCCTCTCCTTTTGCGTTATTGAGCTCGTCTCCTGTAGGAAGGGCTCCTGTTTCAATTGCATTCAGCAATACATTCGCACGATTGATAACAGCATACGGATAACTCCACAAGTTTTCCGGAGAGTTATTCTGACGGTGTGTGAAACGATAATAAGTATCGGTTCTTAAACCACCGGAAGAAATTGTCTGTACATCTTCACCACCTACTTCAGCACGTGATACAAAATCACAACCATAATAGCTGGCACTTTTTAAACTGTAGTATGTACCATTTAGTGCTGTTTCTACATCTTGTAAAGTCGTGATAGCATCTGTACTGACCAATGAATCTGAAGGGAAAGTTTCCAGATATCCATCACAAGATGTAAATGTTACTGAAGCGATTGCTACAGCAGCAAACATAGATTTTATATTTAGTCTATTCATCATTGTTATTATTTATAGTAAAACGAATTCCGGATTACAATCCGATTTCAATACCAAATGTTACTGATTTCAAGTTCGGCAACGCCCAAGTAGCCACACCATTGACTGGCTGTTCCGGATCAATATTCTTATAAGCAGCCCATGTCAGCAGGTTATTACCAGATGCGAAGATTCTGACATTTCTCATTCCGGCAGCCTGCATCCATTTTGACGGTAAATTATAAGATAATGTCACGGTCTTCAGACGAAGATGATTCGAACTTTTCATGTGACGGGAACTTCCATAACGAGCATATTGGTAACTATTGACACGTCTCGGGACATCTGTGATGTCGCCAGGCTTTTGCCATCTGTCCAACTGCTGGATACCGATGGACTGATATGCGGTTTCACCATCTGTATCTGTGTATAGCAACGCGGGATCATCCATGATATGTCCACCTAAAGAGAACGAGAACAAAGCACTTAAATCCAAACCTTTCCAAGAAAGGTTATTTCTCCATCCTCCGGTTACTTTAGGATCCGGTTTTCCGATAATAACACGTTGAGCTTGTGATGGATCTTTTGTCAATTCACGATTAATAGTTCCATCTTCGTTTTCAGTGTTCAATACCCACTGCTCTTCACCGGTTTGAGGATCAACACCAGCCCATTCACGGCTCCACCAAGAATAGTAAGACTCGCCTTCTCTCAAGATGGAAGTTCCGTCAATAATGTCTTTTCCTCCATATAGTTTACTAATCTTGTTTTTGTTATGAGACAAAACAATACCTGTAGACCATTTTACGGCTGTTTCATTGAATACATCATAGTTGATGTCCAATTCTATACCGCGGTTATTCATAGCTCCTACGTTTTTCAATGTGTTTTTGAAACCGGTAGTCATGGAAACCGGAACATCCTGCAACAAGTCTTTTGTTTCACGATTATAGAAATCGAATGCGACACTTAAACGTCCGAACAATCTGGCATCGAAACCGATATTGAAGTTCTCATTCTTTTCCCATCCCAGATCAGGATTAGGGATAGTCGTAGGAGCAGATCCCGGTTGATCCTGATAGTTATAACCATAACCGAACAAACTTAAATGAGAATAAAATTTAGAGGGTAAAGTACCATTTATACCATAAGAGACTCTCAACTTCAAGTCATCGACATAAGTCAAGTCTTTCATGAAAGCTTCCTGGCTCAATCTCCAAGCACCTGAAACAGACCAGAAATTACCCCAACGTTTGTTTGCTCCTAATCTTGAGCTACCGTCACGACGATAGTTAGCTGAAACATAATACTTGTTGTCATAATCATAATTGATACGGGAAAGTAAAGACAACAGATGATCTTCCTTGTATCCGGATGCAGCCGTCATTGGTTCCGAAGTATTTTCAAGTTCCGGCAGTTTATCGTGCGGATAGTTGGCTCCGACAGCCTGGACATATTGTTCTTTTCTGTCATCGACATCCCAACCGACCAAAACATCCAAATTATGCTTGTCAGCAAATGTATTGGTATAATTCAACACTGTAGATGAATAGATATTATGGTGTTGATACGGATATTTAATCATCAAACCTTTGTAAGCCTCACCGTTATTAGAATTCATTGGCCAGTAAGTCGTAGACTGATTGTCAATAAAATCATAACTGATTGTTTCTTTGATTGTCAGGCCTTCGATTATTTTGTAAGAAGCCCAAAAAGAATTCGTACTTCTCAATACTTCGGAAGTATTTTTGTCCATCCCTTGGTCTTTTAAAGGGTTGGGTACATTTAACTGATCCAATGGGAAACCTTCGTAGAATGAGCCGTCCTCATTATAGATAGGAAGGTTGGGGATTGCATACCAGTTTTTAACGAAATAGGCATTGGCATAAGCTGTCCCTTCTGAAGCCATTTCGGATTTTTGTTTTGAGAATGAGATGTTCGCCCCCATCTGCATTTTTCCGTCTTTTGACCTGTGGGTTATGTTAGCTCTACCGGTAAAACCTTCCATACCGGTCGTGTTGATCATACCATCTTCTGTTTTGTAGTTTAATGAAGCAAAGAAACTTGTCTGTTCACTACCTCCTTGTGCTGAAAATTCATAATTCTGGTTGAATGCTGTTTTCTTGAACAACGCATCTTCCCAGTTTGAATAGCGATCTCTCAGAGGGGCAAAAGTATCCGCACCATCTTGTGCATAAGCTCTTGCTTCTTCTTCTGACATATCTTTATACAGAATACCTTCATTGTAATATGCTTCATAGGTAAGTTCGTGCTGTTGTTCTCCTGAAACAGTTTCTCTGTTTTTAACAGCCCAATCAGAAAAACCCCAGTTCGCTTTAAAATTGATCTGTGTTTTGCCTTCTTTACCTCTTTTCGTTGTAATAAGAATTACACCATTTGCAGCACGTGAACCATACAAAGAAGCAGCCGCAGCATCTTTCAAAACTGTAATATTTTCAATATCGCTTGGATTGATTGAAGACATAATATTGAAAGCTTTTGAGTCATTGCTTACCCCAGATACGGCAATATCTCCGGAAACAACAGGTACACCATCAATTACATAAAGAGGTTCATTTGTTGCGTTCATAGAACCTGTACCACGAATACGGATACTTAAACCCGCACCAGGCTGTCCACTGCTCGAATTTACAGTCAGACCTGTTGTTGCGCCTTGCAAGGCCTGTTCAAAAGATGTAACAGGTACATCTTTTAATATTTTCTCTGCATTCACCGATGAAGCAGCTCCGGTAAATGAAGACTTTTTAGCTGTACCATAAGCTACAATCATTACTTCATCAAGCATCTGATTATCAGAAGACAATACTACGTGTAATGTCGGCTTAACTCCAACTTCCTGAGCCTTCATACCCACGAAGGAAACAACCAGAGTCTTTGCAGAACTTGGTACATCCAGAGAAAATGCACCGTTAAAATCTGTTACTGTACCTATAGTCGTACCTTTAACAACTATAGATGCACCAATGATGGGCTCGTTGTCTTCCGCCGAAATAACAGTACCTGTTACTTTCGTCGTCTGAGCGTTGGCCATCCCAATACCTAATAATAGGCAGAATAAAAGGAAAGTTAACCTTTTCATAGACACACTTTTTTTGTTTAACTTATAAATAACTAATTTGCACTATCTGTTTTTATACGTACAAGCAATGTATAAATATTCCTAAGAGTGGGCAAATGTAATAATAAATTTATTATAACAACTAAAAACTAATAGGATTTTACAAAAATGGGGATGATAATTAACAAAAGATCATGCAAAATCGATATTTTGTATTGATTTTGCATGAAATTTCTTTTAATTCCGCCCCTTTAAAATTTCCTATTTTTAACCCTTCGTTTTTGAGTCATTTCAAGGGGGCAAAAAACAGTTTAGGACCACCAGGGTAGAAAATTCCGAAAACCTGATGAAGGGGGGTAGAATTTGAAGCTATTGGGAGAATGAGAATTCAGCATCAGGTTTGCCTCTGTAAAGCTATGCATTAGTGACCGTAATGCATAGCTTTATCCATCGTAACCAATAGGGTTTCGGATCGAATGCTAACCTGTAATGAGTTTACTCGTTTTTGTTCTTTGACAATTTGCCATTTTTCTATGACAAAGCATGATATTTTGCCATGTTAAAAAATATTACCCGCTATACTAATTCCAAATATGTGGGGTACTAATTTGATTTTGGCGGGCAAGTAGTGACATTTTGATAAAATCAAATTCCCTCCCCCAATACAATATTAGCGTCAATATTCAATTTTTTGCTTATCTCACGCACAACTTTCAAAGTTGGTTCTCATCCCTTAAGGGAAGAAGCACTTCTACACGTTTTACTGCCCATTCGTATTGGACTTGATTTTCAATATATAATTCAAAATAATATTCTAATATTAATAATAATAAAATCGAAGTTTGGGATGGGGAAATTAGTAGAATGATAGTCCTGTTTAAAGGCTTTCTTGAATAGGATGTTACTTGAATTATTAATGCTAATGTATTGTTTGTAAATGAAATACACGTTATTACTGCTTGATGTATCTTGTTCTATATACATAAAGATAATTGAATTGGATAGAAGCGTAAAGTATTGATAATCATTAATTTTTAATGGTATCAAGTTCTGCAAAGACTCTGGTTGTTTCCTTCGTGGGTATGAAGGCTCAGGAAGTTGGAGTTAAGCCGAAAGTAAATGTGGTGTTGGAAGGTGACAATCAGATGCTTGATGAAGTGATGGTTGTTGCTTATGGTACAGCAAAGAAAAGTGCTTTCACTGGATCTGCTGCAACAATTAAAAGCGAGAAAATCACATCTCGTCAAACCTCAAATGTTACAAATGCTTTGACTGGACAGGTTGCTGGTGTACAGACAACGAGTAATAGCGGACAGCCTGGTAAAGATGCTGAAGTCCGGATTCGTGGTATCGGATCTATTTCTGCCAGCAATAAACCTTTATATGTAGTTGACGGTGTTCCCTATGACGGTGAGATTTCGGCGATTAGTACTTCTGATATCGAATCTATGACTGTGTTGAAAGATGCTGCTTCTAATGCGTTGTATGGTGCCCGTGGTGCTAATGGTGTTATTTTGATTACGACTAAAAAAGGTAAAAGTGGTGAAGCTCGTGTCAGCTTTGATGCAAAATGGGGGGTAAATAAACGTGGAGTACCTAATTATGAAACAATTAATGACCCTGCGAAATTCTATGAACTGAATTATTCTTCTATTTATAATGCAGACTTGAAAGGCTATGCTGCAGCTGGTGATCTGGTAAATGCTAATGCATATGCTAATCAAGCTTTACTTTCCGGTACTTATTTAGGATATCAGGTCTATTCTGTGCCGACAGGAGAACAGTTGATTGGTATGGATGGAAAATTGAATCCTAAAGCTACACTTGGTTATTCCGATGGAACTTATTATTATACTCCGGATAATTGGTCTGATGAAATTTTCGAAAATAATGTTCGTCAGGAATATAATTTAAGTGTTAGCGGTGCTTCTGACAAAATGAATTATTATATGTCCGCTGGCTATCTGGATGATCAAGGTATTGTCCCTAATTCAGGTTTCCAACGTTATTCTGCTCGTTTGAAAGCTGATTATCAAGTGAAATCATGGTTGAAGATAGGAGCTAATGTTTCATTTACTCACTATGATAGCCGTGAACAGGATACAGAAGGTGGATCTTCAAATGCGAACATATTCTATGCTTCTAATATTATGGGAGCGATATATCCGATGTATATCCGTGATACGCAGGGAAATATAATGACCGATAATCGTGGCTTCCAACGTTATGATTATGGAAAGAAAGGACAAGATACGAATGGATCTCGTAATACTATCCCTAATGCTAATCCACTGGCCAGCTACATGTTGGATAAAATGAAATATTCCGGAGACGTAGTTAGTGGCAAATGGTTTGCGGATGTTGATATCTGGGGTGGTATTAAGGCTAAGGTGAATATTGGAGTGGATGCCAATAATGTTCGTAATACTGATATGGTGAATCCGTTTTATGGGCAATATTCGGAAACGACAGGTGTCGGTGGTTTGATTTCCGTTTCAACCCAACGTACATTTAGTGTAAATCAACAGTATTTATTGACATACAATAAAACGTTTAATGATGTACACAATCTGGATGTTTTAGCAGGCCATGAAAGTTATAACTATAAATACCAATATTTATATGGCCAGCGTGAAAAACTGTATAATCCGAATGTTCCGGAATTGGATAATGGTATTTCAAATCAATATAACTCATCTTATTCAAAAGATTATGCAACTGAAGGTTGGTTGTTCCGTGTTCAGTATGATTATGACGGAAAATATTTCGGTTCAGCTTCTTATCGTCGTGATGCTTCTTCTTGTTTCCATCCGGATAATCGTTGGGGTAACTTTTGGTCTATTGGTGCAGGTTGGTTATTGAATAAAGAAGCTTTTCTGGAAAATCAAAGTTGGATTAATATGTTGAAGTTTAAAATCAGTTACGGTTTGCAGGGTAATGACAATTTGATGTATCAAGGTGGGTTATATCGCAACTATTATCCATATCAAGATCAGTTTACTTTGGCAAACAGTAATGGAGATTTCTCAACATCTCTATATTATAAAGGGAATAAAGATATTACATGGGAAACTTCTCATAGCTTCAATACCGGTTTTGACTTTACGTTGTGGGGAGGTAAGCTGAGTGGTTCTGCAGAATACTTCTCTCGTAAGACTACGGATATGCTTTATTTCAAACCAGTTGCAGCCTCAATGGGATATTCTCGTTTCCCGGAAAATGTCGGTTCTATGGTGAATCGTGGCGTTGAAATCGATTTGAATTCGAATATTATTGAAACAAAAGATTTTTCATGGAGTGTAAATTTGAACTTGACTCACTTCAAAAATAAAGTGTTGGAACTGGCGCCTGAACTGAATGGCCAGATGATTGATGGTAGTCGTATCTATCGTGAAGGAGAATCTATGTATCAGCTTTATTTACCGAAGTATACCGGTGTAAATCCTGAAACAGGGGAAAGCCAGTGGGCTTTATTGAAACCGGATGCTGATGGCAACACTGTTACAACGTCTTATTCTACTGCTACAGAAAATCGTTTTGCAACAGGAGATATTCTTCCCAAAGTATATGGAGGATTCGGTACAAGTTTTACTGCTTATGGTTTTGATTTGTCAATCTCATTCGCTTACCAGGTGGGGGGACGTGTTTTGGACTACACATACCAGGAATTGATGAGCCCTGCTGCTACAGGTAGTGCTTTGCATAAAGATATGTTGAATGTATGGACTTCTGAAAACAAGAATACAAACATTCCTCGTATGAATATAACTGATAAGTACACAAACAGATTGTCTGACCGCTTTTTGACAAGCTCTGATTATCTGAGTCTGCAAAATATCACGTTGGGTTATACTCTGCCGAAAAACTTGACTCGCAAATTACAGATTGAAGGCGTCCGTTTGTACTTTGTTGCAGATAATGTTGCATTGTTGACTGCTCGTAAAGGGCTGGATCCACGTCAAGGTTATGTCGCTTCTGATAATGTTTATTCACCGATCCGTACGATCTCTGGTGGTATATCATTGAATTTCTAATCCATTAAATTGTTTTTGAATATGAAATTAACAAACAAATATATAATGTTCGCAACCGCCACTCTTATACTGGCATCTTGCGATTTGGATAAATATCCTGAAGGCCAATATGTCTCTGACGGGCAGAAAGAAGAAACGATCAAAGACAGACCTAACTTGATCACGGCTGAGGTAAATGCTATGGCTGCTAAATTGAATGCTTTCGGAACGATCTCCGATGATGCATCTACTTCTCATAATGATTATGGAGTCCCAGCTGTCTCTATGGCGTTGGAGTCAGGAGGACAGGACCTTGTTGCATTAGTGACAGGATATAATTGGTTTAACACTTCCCAAAACTATTCTGACCGTGTTTATGACAGTTCTATGGATGAGCTGATCTGGAAAACTTTTTATAATCATCTGAAGGCGGCCAATAACGTATTGAGCTTGATTGATCCTGCCACAGAAGACGCTTCTTTGAAAACTTATCGTGGTCAAGCCTTGGCTGCTCGTGCATACGACTATTTGAATCTGGTTCAGATTTATCAGTTTACATATGCAGGTCATGAGAATGCTTTGGCGGTTCCTATTGTAACAGAAAAGATGTCTGACGAAGAAATGCAAAATAATCCTCGTGCTACAGTTCAGCAGGTATATGATCAGATTATGAGCGATTTGAATCAAGCTGCAGAATTGTTGGCCGGTTTTGATAATGGAGCGAATAAGGACCAATTAGATGAAGCGGTCGTATATGGCTTGCGTGCCCGTGCCAATCTGTTGATGCAGAAATGGGCTGATGCTGCAAAAGATGCAGAAAGAGCTATTGCCGGCGGAACTCCGCAATCATTGGCAGAAGTATCTACTCCGACATTTAATTCAGCTACTGCAAATTCTTGGTTATGGGGTGTCATGATTACTCCGGATAACGATGTTGTACAAACAGGTATCATAAATTGGCCTTCTCATTTATGTTCTTTTACGGGGAATGGATATACTTCAGGCGTGCCTGACGGATACAGAAAAGTAAATACGGCTTTATATGACCAGATCCCGGATACAGATATTCGTAAACAATGGTTTTTGTCTCCGGATAACACATCTTCGTTGATAGACAACGAAAAGATAGAAGGTTATTCTATTGTTGAGTATTTTGGTCTTGAACCATATGTAAACACTAAATTTGGTGCTTATCAGAGTGTGTTTGGGAACACAACTAATGCTTCGGATTGGCCGTTGATGCGTGTGGAAGAAATGTATTTGATTAAAGCGGAGGCTGAAGCAATGAGTGGAAATCTGGCGGCAGGTAAGTCTACATTGGAAAACTTTGTGCAAGCATATCGCGATCCTTCTTTTGTTAGCAAAGCAACTTCGCCACAGCAATTTCAAGATGAGGTCTGGCTGCAGCGTCGTATGGAACTTTGGGGTGAAGGTCATTCGTTGTTCGATCTTCTGCGCTTAAAGAAGCCGGTTGTACGTAAAAATACGAATTATCATGCTTCCGTACAGTTTAATTTGGAGCCGGAATCCCAAATAATGATCTATCGTATCCCACAATGTGAAATGGAAACCAATACAGGCATTTCTGATACAGATAATAATCCGGCTGCTCCACAACCTACCTTATAAAAGAAATAAGGTTTACATCCGGAAAAGGGCTAAAGAGGCGTGTTTTTTTGAACACGTCTCTTTTTTTGTCTCTGTCCGGGCTTTTGCAGGATCGTTTTGCGGATAGCTGTTCGTCTATTGAAACACGAAATATAACAAACTTTTAGTTTGTCTCATACGAAACAAAGAACTTATTATTGTTCCTTCGTGTTCTCATTCAGAAAATAATGTATATCATGGAAAAAGTTATTTACAATCTGGTGTTCAATCGGAAAAAGCGGTTGAATGCAGAAGGAAAGGCTTTGATTCAGGTAGAGGCTTACTTGAATAGGCAAAAGAAGTATTTCTCAACAAAAATCTATGTTAAGCCCACGCAGTGGGATAGCAAGAGGAAAGCTGTGAGGAACCATCCTAATATGGATGAGCTTAATCAGTACATTGAGGATTATATTACTTATTTGGAACGGATCGAATTAGATATGGTCCAGAGCGGACGTCCGTTCTCTTTGAGGTATTTGAGAGAGAGAGGAGATTTTGAGTCTGTTTCTACCTCTTTTGTCTCTTTTATGAAAAATGAGATCGATCATAGTAATTTAAGACTGTCCACATTGAAAAACCACTTATCCACTTTGCAGGTTTTGTGCCAGTATCAGCCACAAGTCTCTTTTGACGATCTCACCTTTAATTTCCTTTGTGATTTTGAACATTTTCTTCTTGAGCAAAAGTATCACCGAAATACGATTGCCAAGCATATGAAGCATCTGAAAAGATATGTTAACCTGGCGATTAATAAGGATTTGTTTGAATTGCAGAAATATCCTTTTCGCAAATATAAGATTAAATATATGGAGAGCAAGCGTGGTCATCTGACACCGGAAGAATTGGGGAGGTTGGAGAAAGTCGCTCCTAAATTGCAACGGACGCTCAGACGGACGCTCGATATGTTTCTTTTCAGTTGTTATACAGGGCTTCGCTTTTCCGATATTGTAAATATACGACCGGATAATTTTCATCTGATCGATGATAAGTTATGGCTGGTCTATTCATCGGTCAAGACGGATGTGAACGTCCGGCTTCCTTTGTTCCTGCTGTTCGACGGAAAAGCTCTTGCAGTCTATGAACGCTATCGCAAGCGTTATTCAAGAACGCTGTTTGGAGTTTCTGTTTCGGCAAATTCGAATGTGAATAAACAGTTGAAAAGGATTTGCCGGCTGGCGGAAATAGATAAAAGGCTGTCTTTCCACATGGCACGCCATACCAATGCGACCCTATTGTTATATAATGGGGCGAATATCACGACAGTCCAAAAGCTATTAGGGCATAAAAGCGTACGGACAACGGAAATCTATAGTGATATTATGGATATGACTGTTATACGTGACCTGGAAAATATCACATTGAAATAAAATGAAACGATGGATACAGGAGGGCAGGCTGCATTGAACGGGTGTTTAATACAGCCTGATCTTTTATGATTTCATTTAGTGTCCAGAAGTTGTAAATATGACAAAATGGTATAATTTTACAGTATTAATAGGTGTATGTGACTGCATTTGCTTACTTTTTTCTATATTTTCTGCTGTCAAACATTAAAACAGGCTCGAATTTTTACGGTGTTTATACTTTGAAAAGTAAATAAAATATACGACTTTTGCCTACATGATGAGTCAACCGTTAGCAGAGAGATTACGTCCGAAAACGTTGGACGATTATATCGGGCAGAAACACCTGGTAGGTCCGGGGGCTGTTCTTAGAAAGATGATTGATGCGGGTCGTGTCCCCTCTTTTATATTGTGGGGACCTCCGGGAGTAGGAAAGACTACGCTGGCGCAGATTATTTCAAATAAGTTGGAAGCTCCGTTCTATACGTTAAGCGCAATTAGTTCAGGAGTAAAAGATGTGCGAGAGGTAATAGAAAAGGCAAAAGGTAATCGCTTTTTCAATACCGTTTCACCGATCCTGTTTATTGACGAAATACATCGCTTTAGCAAGTCGCAGCAGGATTCCTTGCTCAATGCAGTAGAGACTGGTGTGGTAACCTTGATCGGAGCCACAACGGAGAATCCCTCGTTCGAAGTTATCCGTCCGTTGCTTTCCCGTTGTCAGGTATATGTTTTGAAGTCATTGGAGAAAGCTGATCTGTTGACTTTGTTGAATAAGGCAGTTACGGAAGATATCGTATTGAAGGATATGAATATCGTGTTGACGGAAACGGATGCCATGTTGCGTTATTCCGGTGGCGATGCACGAAAACTGCTGAATATCTTGGAACTTGTAGTGGCAGCAGAAGAAGGGAATGAAAAGATTGAAATAACAGATGAAAAGGTGGTAGAGCGCTTGCAGGAAAATCCGGCGGCGTATGATAAAGGAGGAGAGATGCATTATGATATTATATCCGCTTTCATCAAATCCATTCGCGGAAGTGATCCGGATGCTGCTATCTATTGGCTGGCTCGTATGGTTGCCGGTGGTGAAGATCCGGAATTTATAGCCCGTCGTTTGGTTATTTCAGCCTCGGAAGATATCGGATTAGCGAATCCGAATGCTCTATTGTTGGCAAATGCCTGTTTTGATGCCTTGAAGAAAATCGGTTGGCCTGAAGGACGGATCATTTTGGCGGAAACAACCGTTTATCTGGCATGCAGTCCTAAAAGTAATTCGGCTTATATGGCGATTAATGATGCGTTGGAGTTGGTGAACCGTACAGGAAACCTGCCTGTTCCCCTTCATCTGCGAAATGCACCGACAAAGTTGATGGCGGAACTGAATTACGGAAAAGACTACAAATATGCACACGATTATGAAAATCATTTTGTCAAGCAAGAGTTCCTTCCAAAGGAGATTTTGAACGAACGGCTGTGGAAAGGACAGGAAAATCCGTCCGAACATAAACTAATTGAACAAATGAGACGTTTGTGGGGGGACCGGTATTAGAATTGACAATTGATAATTGATAGTTGCCAATTGGGAGGTAAATGTTATGGATAAAGGTGGCTGTTGTAGCGTTTTGGTAATAATTGTCAATAATTAATTGTAAATTGTCAATTTATTTGTACATTAGCCGCCTGTTTTTGGGAAATTAGTTACTTAAATTATATTTAACATTAAAAAGACATTGGTATGAAGAAGCACAATTTTTATGCAGGTCCCTCTATCTTGAGCGAGTATACAATTAAAAATACGGCTGCTGCGGTAGAGAATTTTGCGGGTATGGGTTTATCTCTTCTTGAAATCTCCCACAGAAGTAAAGAATTCATTGCTGTGAACGATGAGGCGCGTGCGCTGATCAAAGAATTGCTGGATGTTCCTGCCGGTTATGAGGTTGTTTTCCTGGGTGGAGGTGCAAGCATGCAGTTCTGTATGGTGCCTTACAATCTCTTGAATAAGAAAGCTTCTTATTTAGATACCGGTACATGGTCGTCCAAAGCTATCAAGGAAGCTAAATTGTTCGGAGAAGTTGAGGTCGTAGCATCTTCTAAGGATAAGAACTATACATATATTCCGAAGGATTATACGATTGCCGACGATGCGGACTATTTTCACTTTACGACCAATAATACGATTTACGGAACGGAAACTCGCAAGGATCCGGATGTGAAACAGCGTTTGGTTGCCGATATGTCGTCCGATATTTTCTCCCGTCCGATCGATGTGTCCAAATATGACATCATCTATGCCGGAGCACAGAAAAATTTGGCTCCTGCCGGTGTGACATTGGCTATTGTACGTGTAGATGCTTTGGGACATGTGGAGCGGCCGATTCCGACAATGTTGAACTATAAGACTCATATTGACAAAGATTCTATGTTTAACACTCCTCCCGTACTGCCTATCTATGCCGCTTTGCAGACATTGAAATGGTATAAGGAACAAGGCGGTGTTGCCGCTATGGAAAAGAAGGATATGGAAAATGCCGCTATCCTGTATGATGAAATCGATCGTAACAAGTTGTTTAGAGGGACTGTCGCGGCTGAAGACCGTTCTATCATGAATGTATGTTTCGTGATGAATGACGAATATAAGGACCTGGAAGACGAATTCAGCAAATTTGCTGCGGCTGCAGGTATGGTCGGTATCAAGGGACACCGTTCTGTCGGTGGTTTCCGGGCTTCTCTGTACAACGCAATGCCAAAGAGTAGTGTTGAAGCTTTGGTTGCATGTATGAAAGATTTTGAAAAACAGCATTGATTATGGCAAAGATATTAGTAGCAACAGATAAACCTTTCGCAGCGATAGCTGTGAAAGGTATCCGCGAAGTAGTGGAAGGTGCAGGTGACGAACTGATCCTGTTAGAGAAATACGGTGAAAAGGCTAAACTGCTGGACGCTGTCAAGGATGTGGATGCGATCATTATCCGCAGTGACATTATCGATGCAGAAGTGCTGGATGCCGCTAAACAGTTGAAGATTGTGGTCCGTGCCGGAGCGGGTTACGATAATGTTGACCTGGCTGCTGCGACAGCACATAATGTTTGTGTGATGAATACCCCCGGGCAGAATTCCAATGCCGTTGCCGAATTGGCTTTCGGCATGATGATAATGGCTGTCCGCAATTTCTATAACGGAACTTCGGGAACAGAATTGAAAGGAAAGAAACTGGGTATCCACGCATATGGCAACGTTGGCCGCAATGTGGCTCGTATCGCAAAAGGTTTTGGAATGGAAATCTATGCATTCGATGCTTTTTGCCCAGCTTCGGTAATTGAAGCGGATGGTGTGAAACCGGTAGCTTCACCGGAAGAACTTTATGCTACCTGCGATGTCGTTTCTTTGCATATCCCGGCAACCGCCGAAACAAAGAATTCTATTGGTTACGCTCTGGTTGGCAAGATGCCGAAAAACGGTCTGCTGGTTAATACGGCCCGCAAGGAGGTGATCAACGAAGCCGAGCTGATCAAACTGATGGAAGAACGCGCAGACTTGAAATATGTAACTGATATTATGCCCGCAGCAGGTGAAGAGTTTGCTGCCAAGTTTGCCGGCCGCTATTTCTCCACTCCTAAAAAGATGGGGGCACAGACTGCCGAGGCTAATATCAATGCCGGTATTGCCGCTGCCAAGCAGATCGAAGGCTTTTTGAAAGAAGGATGCGAAAAATTCAGAGTAAACAAATAGATTTATGATTTCTAATTTATGATTTATGGAGCAAAACCCGACCTATGAGAAAGCTTTGTTGTTTGCGATTCGGATTGTTAAAGTGTATAAGTATTTGACAGAAGAGAAAAGAGAATTTATTATAAGTAAGCAACTTTTACGTTGTGGAACTTCGATTGGAGCGAACATAAGCGAAGCTCTTTCTGCGGAATCTTCGTCAGATTTTATTCATAAGTTGGCAATATCTCAAAAGGAAACGAATGAAACAATTTATTGGTTGACGATATTAGAGAAAACGGATTATTTATCCCGATCTCAATTTGATTCATTATATTGTGATTGTCAGGAATTGAGGAAAATCCTCGTATCTATAATCCTTACCTCTAAAAGGAAGCTCCATAAATCATAAATCATAAATCATAAATCATAAATCATAAATCGAAAATATCATGGCACAAATAAAACCTTTCAAAGGAATCCGTCCTCCTAAAGATTTGATCGAACAAGTCGTATCCCGTCCTTACGATGTGTTGAACTCGGAAGAGGCACGCGAAGAAGCGAAGGGAAATGAAAAATCATTATATCATATCATTAAACCGGAGATCGATTTTCCGGTCGGGACAGATGAACATGATCCTGCCGTTTATCTGAAAGCTGCTGCCAATTTCCAGATGTTCCAGGAAAAAGGCTGGTTGGTACAGGATAAGGAAGAATGCTATTATGTATATGCCCAGACAATGAACGGCAAGACACAATACGGTCTGGTTGTCGGTGCATACGTGCCCGATTATATGAATGGTATTATTAAAAAACATGAGTTGACACGGCGTGACAAGGAGGAGGACCGTATGAAGCATGTACGGGTGAATAATGCCAATATCGAACCGGTGTTTTTTGCTTATCCCGATAATACTGAATTGGACAAGATTGTCGCCAAATATACTTCCCGTACTCCGGAATATGACTTCGTCGCGAAAGACGATGGTTTCGGTCATACGTTCTGGATCATTGACGAGCCGGCGGATATTGCCCGCATTACGGAATTGTTTGGCGAAATGCCTTCCTTGTATATAGCTGACGGTCATCACCGCTCTGCTGCTGCTGCGTTGGTCGGTGCGGAAAAAGCCAAACAGAATACGGCTCATAAAGGTGATGAGGAGTATAACTACTTTATGGCTGTCTGCTTCCCGGCTAACCAATTGACGATTATCGATTATAACCGTGTGGTGAAAGACTTGAACGGCTTGTCGGATGATGAATTTCTGATCAGATTAGAGAAGAACTTCGTTGTGGAAGAAAAGGGAGCGGATATTTATAAACCGGCAGCTTTGCATAACTTTTCGCTCTATTTAGGAGGAAAATGGTACTCACTGACGGCCAAGCAAGGCACATACAACGATAACGATCCGATCGGTGTCCTGGATGTGACAATCTCTTCCAACCTGATTTTGGATGAAATTTTGGGTATAAAAGATCTTCGTTCGGATAAGCGTATCGATTTCGTAGGCGGTATCCGTGGTCTGGGAGAATTGCAGCGGCGTGTGGACAGTGGTGAGATGAAGGTAGCGCTGGCTCTTTATCCTGTCACTATGAAGCAATTGATGGATATTGCCGATACCGGTAATATCATGCCTCCCAAGACAACTTGGTTCGAACCGAAACTGCGTTCTGGCTTGGTTATCCATAAACTCGAATAAGACAATCGGCATTATCTGAAAAAAGCTATAGCCTGTTCTCAAAAAGGTTATAGCTTTTTTCTTGGAAAGCTATAGCTTGTAAGTGGAAAATCTATAGCTTTTTGTGGGGGTGAATTGTTTTTTTGAGTCTCTAAATATAGAAAAGGACATAAAGGGGTAAAAAAGGCACCGCTTGTTTTTTCAACCGATACAATGTATGGTTGTGATGTATAGTGTTGATAAACATGTGATTGCTAAATTATGTGTAATCTCTTTTGTCTTTTTTCGAAGGTTCGCATTGCATGGTCCCGAGCCTCCTTTTTTGGTCTGTATGGGAGAGGTCGGGAGTGGAGAAAATATTAAAAAAACGTTCAATACGCATCGTTCGCGTCAAAGTTAATTTATCAGGCAAGCAGGGGAGGCTTCCACGAGGAATGATGTGCCAATAAAATAATGAAGTAATAGAATAATGGATCGATATGCTCATGTCGGAAAATGTGAGCATAAACGTATTGCTCTGAAAAAACAGGTGGTGCCTTTTTTCCCCTTTTTTGTCCTTTTCAGAAAGAGAATATTTGTAATGTGTTGATATGTTCTGTTTTAGTTAAAAACCAAGTGCCAATTTTGCTTGCATGGCCACCCCTGAGTCTTTAAATGAAAAAGAGGATGCCAATGGGTTTTAGAATGAATTTTGGCACCCTCTTCTTCTATCAATTATGAGAATAATTCCGGTTACATGATACCGCGTTCACGCAGTTTTTCCTGCCATTTCCAAGCTGAAGCCAATGTGTCGGCCAATGTTTCTGTCGCTTTCCAACCCAATACTTTGTTGGCTCGTTCGGGGTTGGCCCAAACTTTCTCGATATCACCTTCGCGGCGACCTACGATCTTGTGCGGGACTTTAACACCTGTAGCAGCTTCGAATGTATTGATCAGTTCTAATACGGAAACACCGTTGCCGGTTCCGAGATTGAAGATTTCCACATTATCCAAAGACTTGCCACCCAACATGCGGTCCATCGCGATCACGTGGGCCTTAGCCAAGTCTACGACATTGATGTAGTCGCGGATGCAGGAACCGTCAGGCGTGTCATAGTCATCGCCGAATACACTCAACTCTTTACGGATACCCATAGCAGTCTGTGTCAGATACGGGATCAGGTTCTGAGGAACGCCGTTAGGCAATTCACCGATCTCTGCTGTCGGATGTGCTCCGATCGGGTTAAAGTAACGCAGGATGATGCTCTTGAAAGGAGCACCGGCATGGATCGTATCGCGGATGATCTCTTCGTTGATCTGCTTTGTATTTCCGTACGGAGAAGTGGCCGGTTTGATCGGTGCGTTCTCAGTTACAGGCAGATTCTCGGGATCGGGCTGTCCGTACACGGTGCAGGAAGACGAAAATACAATACCTTCGATATTGAATTCAGGCATCAGTTCCAACAGGTTTACCAGTGTCACTACGTTGTTGCGATAGTATTTCAATGGCTGTTGTACGGATTCGCCTACTGCTTTGCTGGCGGCGAACAGGATGATGCCTTTGATTCCCGGATGAGCTTTCAGCGCTTCGCGGGTTCCTTCCTTATCTTTCAAATCCAGTTGGATGAATTCAGGACGGATGCCTGTGATGCGTTCGATACCGTCCAATACTTCTATATTGGAGTTAGACAGGTCGTCGATGATGACTACTTCATAACCTGCGTTCTGCAGTTCTACTGTGGTGTGTGATCCGATGTAACCAGTTCCACCTGCTACTAAAATCTTCTGTTTCATGAGTAGAGAGAATTTATGATTTATGATTTATAATTTATGATTTTTTGATTTATGATTTATGGAAACAAGCGGTATGGCGGTTATCATAAATCATAAATCAAAAATCATAAATCTTAAACGATCCCTGAAAATCCCATGAAAGCCATCGCCAACAGACCAGCTGTGATAAGAGCGATCGGGGTTCCTTTCATGCCATCGGGAACATTTGTCATTGCTAATTGTTCTCTGACACCTGCAAAGATAATCAAAGCTAACGCAAATCCAATAGCAATAGAGAATGCATATACTACAGATTCTAATAAATTATACTGTTTCTGGATGACCTGGATAGCGACACCCAACACGCAACAGTTTGTCGTGATCAGCGGAAGAAACACCCCCAATGCCTGATAGAGGGCAGGAGAAACTTTCTTCAGGATGATTTCCACCATTTGAACCAGAGCTGCGATGATCAAGATAAAGCTGATAGTCTGCATAAAGCCCAGACCGAATACATCCAGCACATATTTCTGTACGAGGAAAGTCACGAGTGTCGCAATGGTAAGCACAAATGCAACGGCTGCTCCCATCCCTATTGCTGTATCCACTTTCTTGGATACGCCGAGGAACGGACATATACCTAAGAACTGGGACAACACGACGTTGTTGACAAATACAGCGGCGATAAATATCAATATATATTCCATATCTTACCTTGTTTTATGCTTTACGCAGTTTATTAACAATAGCTATCAGGAATCCCAATGCGATGAATGCACCCGGAGCCAATACGAAAATCAGTGAGCCGAACTGTTCCGGCATAATTGTCAGGTTAAACAGTTTGCCTGTTCCCAACAGCTCGCGGATAGCTCCTAACAGTGTCAAAGCAATCGTAAAGCCGAGTCCGATCCCGATCCCGTCGAAGGCCGAGGCTACCACTCCGTTCTTAGCGGCGAACGCTTCGGCACGTCCTAACACGATACAGTTTACGACGATCAACGGGATAAACAATCCCAAACTTGCGTATAAGGCAGGAACAAATGCTTCCATGCACATTTGCACAACTGTTACGAATGTGGCGATCACGACAATGTATCCAGGGATACGGACCATATCGGGGATTACGTTCTTCAGCGCGGATATAGCCATGTTGGAACAGATCAGCACGAACATGGTGGCAAGTCCCATACTCATACCATTCATCGCCGAAGAAGTTGTACCCAATGTCGGACACATACCTAACAGCAATACGAATGTCGGGTTCTCTGTGATGATTCCGTTCATCAATATTTTCAGATTACTCATTGTCGTTTCCTCCTTCTTTAGTTGTGTTATCGGATGATGTGGTTGCACCGGTCGATCCGTCGGCACCGGTGAATGCGCTGTAGGCGCGGTTCACAGCGTTCAGGAATGCCCGGCTGGTAATGGTCGATGCTGTTATGGCATCGACATCTCCACCATCTTTGGTTACTTTCAGTTCGCCATCGGATAATTTGCGTCCCAATACACTCTGGCGATTCTTGTCTGTGCGGAACCATTCTTGCATCTTAGCCCCTAATCCCGGGGTTTCAGCATGTTGTAAGACAGAATAGTTCAGCAGTTTGCCTTCGATGTCAAAACCGACAATCACGCGGATTTCACCGCCGAACCCTTTCATTGTGTTACTTTCCACTGCGGCACCGACGAATTTGCCGTCTTGTTTTGCCGGGTAGATTTTCAATGAGTCGCCATCTGAGGTGGCTGCCATATAGGCTTCTTCTGTCGGTTTGTTGTTGAATTCGGGTGTCACCTCCTTGATTGCTTTTTCCAAAGTCGCTGCTTTGGTGGCGGCAATCGGACCGGTGGTGTACATATTCACACCTGCTAATATTGCTCCGGCCACTACACAGATGATCGTGAGTGAAAGGAACATATTGGGTAATGTTGATTTTAGTTTTGCCATGCTTATTTTCCTCCGAAATGTTTAGGTTTCATATAACTGTTGATTAGCGGAGTAACTCCATTCATGATGAAGATGGCAAATGACATACCTTCGGGATAAGAACCGAACAGACGGATCACCGTTGTCAGGATACCAATGCCGACACCGTAGACAATCATACCGCTCTTGCTCATCGGCGAAGTCACATAGTCGGTCGCCATGAAGATGGCTCCCAACATCATACCACCGGATAACAGATGGACGAACGGGCTTGCATATTGAACCGGATTCACCAGGTGCATGATACCTGTGAAGACAAATACCGTAGCGAAGATGGATACCGGAACGTGCCAGGTGATAATCTTCTTCCATAACATATAGAACATACCTAACAGCAGTGCCAGTGCGCTGACTTCACCAAGGCTACCGCCCATGTTACCGACCAGCATATCGATGAGTGTCGGCATCTTGTCGAGTGCGCCTTCGTTCATCAAGGAGAGGACGGTTGCGCCTGTTGTTGCGTCCGTATAGGATGTTAACTGTCCGGCTACAGGCCAGGTGGTCATCTGTGCCGGGAAAGAGATCAGCAGGAAGATACGGCCTGTCAGTGCCGGGTTGAAAATATTGTTACCCAGGCCGCCGAACGACATCTTACCGATACCGATGGCTGCCAGCGCACCGATGGCGATGATCCAGATCGGCAGGTTGGACGGCAGGTTGAATGCCAGCAAAACACCGGTCAGGATAGCCGAACCGTCGTAAATGGTCGGTTCCTTTTTCATCAGGAACTTCTGAATCAGATATTCGAACAGGACACAGAAGAAAACCGAAACTACGGTTACGATCAGTGCACCCAGTCCGAAAAAGTAGAGTGATACCAGGAAAGCCGGAACAAGGGCAATCAGTACACCGTACATATTTTTGCTTATGCTGTCGCCGCCATGAATGTGGGGCGAGGGAGACACGTATAATTTGTTTTCCATATTGCTCTTGTTTTATGACTTTCTTGCACGAATAATACCCATAACTTTGCCTTTACCCAATCGGATCTGATCCAACAGCGGGCGGTTGGCAGGACAAGTATAGCTACAGGAACCACATTCGATGCAGTCCTGAATGTAGTTGGCCTCGGCTTTTTCCCAGTCTTTATAGACGGTGAACTTCATCAGGAAGGCCGGATTCAGCCCCATCGGGCAGACGTTCACACACTTGGCGCAACGGATACAGTCCTGCATCGGCTTGCGGACGGATTCTTCTTTTGTCAGGAGCAATACGCCGGAACTCCCCTTGGTTACCGGAACTTCAGCGCTTACCAACGCTTTACCCATCATCGGGCCGCCACCGATAATCTTACCCGTGTTTTCGGGAATACCACCGGCTGCCTCGATCAGTGTGTTGATGGGCGTACCCATACGGACCAGGAAGTTCGACGGGTTGGCAACGGCCTTTCCTGTTACGGTCACGACGCGCTCGAACAACGGTTTGTTCTTCTGGACGGCTTCGTAGACGGCGTATGCGGTTCCAACGTTCTGTACGACGGCTCCGGCCGAGATGGGCAGGGCGCCGCTCTTTACCTGACGACGGATCACCGCGTCGATCAACTGCTTTTCACCCCCTTGCGGATATTGCACCTTCAGCGGCATGATCTCGATCCCGGGATAAGCGGCTGCCAGCTTCGTCAGGTGGGCGATTGCATCGGGTTTATTGTTTTCGATACCGATAACGGCTTTGTTTACGCTGACGGCTTTCATCAGTAACGTGACGCCTACCAGGATCTGTTCACCTTTTTCCATCATCAGGGAATGGTCGGAGGTCAGATAAGGTTCACATTCGACAGCATTGATGATGATGATCTCTGCTTTGCTTCCGGGAGGTGGCATCAGTTTCACTTGTGTCGGGAAAGTTGCACCACCCAGACCTACGATACCGGCTGCTGCAATCTTGTCGACGATCTCTTTAGAGGATAACGTACAGTCTTTTACCAATGCATCACTGCGGTCGATCGTTTCTTCCCATTCGTCTCCTTCCACATCGATGTAGATGGCAGGACGCTTGTAGCCGCTTGAGTCGAGAGCGTTATCTATTTTGTTTACTTTACCGGATACCGACGAGTGGATGTTGGCGGAAACGAAACCTCCTGCCTTGGCGACAAGTGTTCCGACTTTAACCAGATCACCCTTCTTTACCACTGCCTGGGCCGGAGCCCCGATGTGCTGACTGAGCGGTATGATTACCTGCTTAGGAGCAGCTAACGCGGTAATTTTCTTACCGGCAGACAATTTATTTTCGGGCGGATGTATACCTCCGATTCGAAATGTCCTTAGCATACTATTAGATTTTATTTTTGATTTGTTTCTTCTTTTGTTTCAACTTTAGGAGTTTCTGTTTTAAGAGCTTCGGCCTTCGGTACTGCCGGTTTCGGTGCTACCTCCGGTTTTACTTTGTCGGCGTCCACAGCCGGAGCTGCCTCTTTACGTGGCGGGAAATTCAATTCGTGAATAGCACCGGTCGGACATACGGCTACGCACTTGCGGCATAAGCGGCATTTTGTGTAATCGATGTAGGCCACGTTGTTTTCTACTGTAATGGCTTCGAACGGGCATTCCTTTGCACATTTGCCACAACCGATACAAGCATTGGCACATGCTTTCTTGGCTACTCCGCCTTTGTCTTTGTTTACACAGCTGACGAAGATACGGCGTGATTTGGGGCCTTTCTTACGCAGTTCGATGATGTTTTTCGGGCAAGCTTTTACGCAAGCTCCGCATGAAGTACATTTGTCTTCGTCCACTTCCGGAAGTCCTGTCTCAAGGTTGATGTGGATGGCGTCGAAGTTACATGCTGCCACACAGTCGCCATAACCTAAGCAACCGAATGAACAGCCGGTCTCTCCGCCATACAGGGTAGAAGCAATCGCACAACTCTGCACACCGTCGTATTGGTTGGTACGTGGACGGGCGGCACAGGTTCCGTTGCAGCGGACAACGGCTACCATCGGTTCTGCGCTGGCTGCTTCTTTTCCGAGGATGGTGGCTACTTTACCCATTACCGGTGCTCCGCCTACGGGACATAACAGGCCGTCCAATGTGTCGGCCTTTACACAAGCCGCAGCAAAACCACCGCATCCGGGATATCCACAACCTCCGCAATTGGCTCCAGGCAATACCTCCTGAACTTGTGCGATACGAGGATCTTCGTATACTTCAAACTTCTTGGAGGCGGCGTATAGAAAAACTGCGCCGATGGCTCCAATCGCTCCTAATGAAATAACGGCAATTAAAATCATGATATGTTTGTCAATTAAGTTTTTTCAAAGTAAAAATGAATCGCCTTTTTAGTTGGTCGCGTAAAAAGTATAATATGCAATAATAAGGAACTAAGAGCAGTAATCCGGTTAACCCGCTTGTGGTTTCTTCCCATTGCATACTTGTACCTGTTACAATAGCCGCAAGAACTATTATAAGCGGAAATACAAATGCAAGAAGTACGGCCTGCAGCCCCAGTGAACTTTGTCCGCATAACTGGACTTCTTCATTTATATGGAATTTTCCAGAGTTGTCCGGAACCTCGATGATCTTCTCTTTACTCTCGGATGCCGTACACATACTTTTCGCATGGCATCCGGAGCAAGCCGATTGTTGGATGATCCTGACATAGACCGTACCGCCGTCGATCTTCTCTATAACCCCATTGTGATTGATACTTTCGCTCATATTTGTAATCTCGACATTGCAAAACCGAGGCAAAAGTACGTATTATTTGGAAATTATGTCACGATTAACAAAGTTTATTATGGAAATAATCGACTTTGTCTTACCATTTGTAATTAAACCCGAAGCTTAACAGCTCGTTGATCTGAAGATAACTGTCGAAATCTTCGTTTTTGGCGACACCATCGTCGTAGCGTAGGTGAAGATTGATCCGGGTCGAAAAGAACCGGCTGATCTGCAAATTGAATGTGTTCTCCAACTCTCCGGTGATGCGGTGGTAATCCGTGAAATAATAGAAACGGGAAGTCCAACTGACATTTCGGTTGATGTTGAATGTCATGTTTGCTTCGATCTTAGAACCGATTTGGCTTTGGGAGTTCCTGTATTTGTTAACATCGTCAGGAAGTTCGGCGGCATTGTCTTTTTCTTTAAAACCGTGTCGTTTCAAATCCATATCTATGCCTTTTTGGCTACTATACATATAGTTATAAGAGAATGGAGCCACGTTGACATTCAATTTTATATTTCGATGCCTAACCTTTGTAAGGGTCTTGGCTAATTCGTATTTCATACCGATACCGGTATTGAAGGTCATAGGTGCAAGGAATGCCGACAATTTGGTTTCACTGTTTTGAGCGTAGTTTGTTACTACTTGTGTGTTGAAACTGATGTCGACCGTGTAGTACCACTTGTTAAATGCTTTGTAACCGAATAGGGTATGGAGACGAAGTATCTGGTCGTTTATCTTATACGAATGTATAGAGTCTGTTTTGTCCGGCAAAGTATTCATGTTTAGTTTGAATTCAAGCTCGTTTGTTACCTGTACTTTGTCTTTGTTATAATCATATTTGAAATATTGCCGGGTATTCATATTGAAGTTAGGATCACCGCCGGCACTCCAGTTCGGTGAAATGTAATTTTGCGAAAACTGCATGGTGCTTTCGAATTTGGAGGTCCAATAACGGCGTTCCGGGATGAACTTGACCGGAGTGTCCACGTCGCTGAAAGCGTTCGGGTCGCTTTCTATTTTGATTAGTTCCGGTTCATATGTCGCTTTCTTGATAACATGTGTTTTAACGACATCGGTTGGCAGGTCGCGTTCCGAATAGCGAAAATATTCCGGGTAGTTTACACGTACATAATTATATGCGGTATTCTGTAACTTGTTCTTTAATGTTTCGTCTTGGAATAAAGTGGTATCCGGTTCGAACAATGGAAAATTGGGACGTTGTTTCGCAATAAAGTCCTTATCATACAATTGCAGGTCTTTCGGGATAAGTCCTCCCTTGAACAAGATCGGTGTGAACAGCGGGTTGACGATGGTCGTATCCCGTAAGGTGGCCCACGGGCTGATGATAGTAGACGGGTCGCGTACCCAATTTACCCAGTATTGTGCTTCCGGTGATAATTCTATCTCGTCTTTTTTTAAAAAGCGGAGCAAGTTTTCACTCGGTGTAGCGGGAGAGGAGTAGCTGCTATTGAGTTTTTCGAACTGTGCCCTGAGGTCAGGGATTTTATCCAGTTCCGTTTCTTCCAAATCTAATAAAGGGAATGTATCGGGGACAGCAGTCTGAACCGGCTGGTTCAACTGATTCCCGCTGATTATATTAACTTCCTGTGCTCCTCCCCGATTACTACTAAATAACAATACAATAAATAACGCTAAAACAGACCTCTTTATCATAGTCGCATCTTTTTACATTCATTTAAAATATTGGTGCGAAATTAATGAAAAGTTCTGAGATAGACTAATTTTATGTGTAATTGTGGTGAGGTTGAATGCTTTGTTTTTTACTACTACATTGCACGATGTTTTCTATTGAGCCTATCTTATTGTTGATCAGCTACTAATTCTGATTTTATGCAAGTGTATTTTGTTTTCGGCGTTGTCGAGAACATATTCGACAATGCCGTGTAAATATTCGACAATGTCGAAAATATCTTCGGCAATGTCGGAAACAAATTACATTAGCATTTATATATGCATATACTGCATAGGAAAGCTGGTTCCATCGGAATCTGTTCGTCATTTGTTGAAATGGAATTTTGTTTTGTCTGGTGATGGAGGATCATATCTGTGCGTTTTTGCACGTAAGGTGTACGGGAACGGACAATCTGTTTAAAGGGGAGAGTATATATAGGGTTGTAAATAAGTGAATTCCGAAATTGGCATGGTCTTTGCTTTGTTTTAAATGATTCATAAAAAAGAGATATGTTTAAACACTATGTAAAAGTCGCACTCCGGTTAATCAAACGGAGCTTTTTGTTTTCGTCTATTAATATGCTGGGGTTTGTGCTGGGGATGACGGCTGCTTTCCTGATCTATCTTTGGATTGTGGATGAGTTGACCTTTGAAGATTTTCAAATTAACCGGGATTCGATCTATCGCCTGGTTGCGGTAGAGCAGGAGGGTGGCGGACAAGTAAAGGAGTCTGTCTATACGGTAGCACCGTTGAGCAAGGCATTCCGGGAAGAGTTTCCGCAGGTGGAGAATGCGACTTTTATGTTGAATTTCGGAACTTTGAACTTGCATTCGGGTACTGATTTGATTGAAGCGACCTATAAGTATGTCGATACTACTTTTTTCGATGTATTCAGTTTTCCGGTTATCGCCGGCGATCCTGGTCTGATAAAGAAAGATCCGCAACAAATCGTGCTGGCGGAGTCGACGGCAAAGAAATTGTTTGGTAGGACTTCGGCTGTCGGGAGAGAAGTTACCTGTCAGTTTTTCGGGCAGACTTTTCGTTATAAAGTGGCGGCAGTCCTGAAAGTCCCGCGTAAAAGCCATATAACGTTTGAGGTCCTGTTGAGCGAACAGGCTTATTACGAACCGATGAATTGGGATTTTGTCGAGGGAACAAGTGTCTATATCCAGTTACGAAAAGGTACGGTTTTATCCGAAACAGACTGGAGGAAGATGAGCCGTGTCTGGCTGAACCATAGGGATAAGGGGATGCGTTTGGAGTTCCAACCGCTGAAAGATATTCATCTACAGACGTCGTTTAAAGATCCGGAAGTCGACAATCATGGGAATATGTCGCAAATTTATCTGTTTACGGTTTTGGCGGTTCTGATCGTTTTTATGGGGGCATTCAATTTCACAACCTTGTCTACGGCACGTGCTTCCCAGCGATTTAAGGAAATCGGCGTCCGGAAAGTGACTGGAGCCAAACGGAAGGTTCTGGTGATGCAGTTTTTGTCGGAGAGTCTGGTACAGGCGTTCCTGTCGCTGATATTGGCATTAGCGTTGACGGAATTACTGCTACCGCTTTTCAACCGGTTTGTAGAAAAAGATATTGTGTTGACGGCCAATTGGCAGACCGTATTGTTTGTCCTGTTCGGAATTATTGGAGTCGGCTGTCTGGCAGGAGCGTTTCCTGCTTTTTATATGTCGCAGTTTAATCCGCTGCAATCTTTTAAGGGAGGGTCTTCGACCGGGAAAAAAGGCACGTTGATCAAAGGCCTGGTATGTGTACAGTTTGTCATCGCTATAGCGATGGTCATTTGTACTTCTGTCGTATTCAAACAACTTCATTATCTGCAAAATGCAGATTTGGGCCTGGACAAGGAAGATATGGTGGTTGCTGATTGCGGCCTTTTCGACTTTATGTCGTATATGGGCGGTTATGGGATTGATGATTATAAGCAGGAAGTATTGAAGAATCCGAATGTCAGGTCTGTGACCGGAGGAGTGGAACTTTCGGATTATCTTCAGGGACATCGTACGGAGGAGAATTCGTTCAGTTGGACGAATGAGGCCGGACAAGTCGATTCGCTGAGAATGGTCGGAGTGGCCGGTGATGGCGATTTTATGGAAACATTGGGTTTGACTCTGTTAAAAGGAATGTCGTTTGGAGCAGATAAAAAAGCCTATATGGATGGCGCCTATGAGAAAGAGTTACCGATTGTAATTAATGAAACCGCCTGGAAGATGATGAATGTGGAAGATCCGGTCGGTATGCTTTTGCAGAATAAAGGGTGGTACGGAGAGGCATCGCGGATTGTTGGTATCGTGAAAGATTTTAACTTCCAACCGTTGCGTGAGAAAGTTAAACCGGCTTATCTGTATTATTCCCGCCGGCTGTTAAATACATTATATATAAAGATTTCTCCTGAGAATAAGGCTGAGACATTGAAGTTTCTGAAAGAGGAGTATGAGAAGATGCGCCCGGATAACGTCTTTACATATCATTTTTTCTCAGATGCCTTGAATCTGAATTATGTTCATGAACGGCAGCTTGGCCAGATGTTTCTGGTTTTTACGATACTGGCTATCATTGTCGCTATGATGGGAGTGTTCGGTCTGGTCGCTTTGTCGACGGTGCAACGTACGAAAGAGATCGGTATCAGAAAGGTGAACGGAGCACATTCCCGACGGATTGTGTGGATGTTCTGCCGGGAATATATGGTTGGGGTTGGGATCGCATTTTTTATCGCCTGCCCGTTGAGCTATCTTCTGATGCTTCGCTGGATAAGTAACTTTGCTTATCAGACAACGATCAGTTGGTGGTTGTTTCCGCTGGCTGGCTGTGTCATCTTGCTGATTACGATGTTGACGGTCATTGTCCAGGTTGGGCGTGCCGCCTCCCGCAATCCGGTGACATCATTGCGCTATGAGTGAATGAAATGACAAGCATGGAATAAAAACAGATGATTATGATAAAAGCAATTAGTCTGACAAAAGTGTTCCGTACGGAAAGTGTGGAGACGACAGCCTTGAATGGCATTAATCTGGAAATAAACGAAGGGGAGTTCCTCGCAATCATGGGGCCTTCCGGTTGTGGAAAATCGACTTTACTGAATCTCTTGGGACTGTTGGATAACCCGACGGACGGCGAGCTGTGGTTTCTCGGACAGGAAGTTTCCCAATATACGGAAAATAGCCGTACGGACTTGCGGAACGGAAATATCGGTTTTGTTTTTCAGAGTTTTAACCTGATAGACGAATTGACGGTCTTTGAGAATGTGGAACTTCCTTTGCTGTATGCAGGTGTTTCGGTCAAGGAACGGGTGGAAAGGGTGAATGCGGCTCTCGATCGGATGCAGATCGCTCACCGTTCGGAACATTTCCCGCAACAATTATCCGGCGGTCAGCAACAACGTGTGGCGATTGCCCGTGCCATCGTCACGAATCCGCATATCGTCCTGGCGGACGAGCCGACCGGAAACCTGGATTCCGTCAATGGCAATGACGTGATGAATCTTCTAACGGAGCTGAATCGTAAAGGGACGACCGTCGTGATGGTTACCCACTCCGAGGAAAATGCCCGGATGGCAGGTCGGCTGGTCCGTATGATAGATGGCAATATTTTGACAGAAAGCAGAAAATGAATGGAAACATTAATAAAATAAGATAATGAAGAGACTAAATTTAAGTTGGGTGCTTTTTTTGCTGATAGCTTGCAGTTCACCGAAATCCGATCCTTCGAACTGTCCGGTAGCGGATATAAGGGCCGGGCTCGAGAATCCGAAGAGTTTGAAATTGAGTGATGAAATAGAAAGCGTTGATTATGTTCCGTTAGAAGTAACTTCCGATGATGCATCTTTAATAGATGGGGTAGCGAATTATGCCGTTACGGATAAATATATTTATGTTCTCCCGGTAAAGGAGCAGCGGATTGTTTTGTTCGACAGGCAGGGGCATTTTATAAAGACATTGATTCCGTTCGGACAGGGACCTGGAGAGTTTAGCGGTTTCGTTGCCAGTATGCAGGCGGATGAAAAGAATGACCGTCTCTATTTATTCAGTACGGATCGGGTAGAAGTCTATACGTTGGACGGCGAACCTGTGCAGCATTTCACTCATGATTATCAGATTATTTTCCAGTATAAGCTCGGTCTGGGACACTTGGCGGCCGTATCTATGCCTTATGTCCCTTTCCAGAACGGTAGTTTCGGTATCGGCCTTTTTACGGAAAAGGGAGATACGGTTACGATGAAGAATGATTTTTCATCTCCTTTGGTTTCAAATGATAAGTCAGGTTTGACGGTTCGGATCGCAGCAGGCTATTCCGGTCGGCAGCAATCTGTGTTGTTCAAAACCGGTAGTAACGATACCGTGTTCAGGCTGTCGGACGATAAGATTTCGCCCGCTTGTGTCCTGAGTTTGCGTAACTCGGATGAGGAAATGATCAATTCGCTCGATGTGACGAATTTTAATAGCCTGAAAAACTTTGGAAATGGCAAAGATTACTTTGTTTCCGATCTCTTTGAAACACCCCGTCGATATTATTTCCGCCTGAGGAATAACGACGGGCATTATGTCGCTTCGGTAGATAAGAAAACCGGTGAAGCGTTGGTGGAAAAATGCGAACAACCTGCTTCACTCAAGGAATTGGCAGCTACGACTTTGCAGCATGGTCTTTTAGGGACAAGAAGCTACCAGGGATTCCCGGTCTGGGGAAATATGACAGGGAATGACCTGGTACAGGTCATAACATCGGCAGAGCTTGATTATTATAAGAATATCCGTTCGATTTTAATCCCTGAACAATTGAAAAACTTAGGGGAAGAAAGCAATCCGGTCTTTATATTTTACAAATTAAAGGACTCCTGATCGATCACATTGTTTGTGCTTACCCGAAAAAGTTGTACATTTGTCCCCTCGAAAATCAGACGGAATATGGATAGAATCCGATTAAAAGACAAAGAATTTGAACTCTTTATCCCGGAAGAGGAGATAAAAGAAGCGATAGCAAAAGTGGCGGAACGTATTCGTGCCGATGTGGAAGGCACACATCCGTTATTCGTAGGGATTCTGAACGGAGCTTTCATGTTCACTGCGGAGTTGATGCGCCAGTTGAACGAGCCGTATGAAATCACTTTTGCCCGCTATTCATCCTACAAGGGGACCAGTACGACCGGTGTAGTTCGTGAGATTATGCCGGTACAGGCCGATGTGAAAGGGAGGACTTTGATCTTGATCGAGGATATCATCGATACCGGCTTTACGATGCAGTATGTTATGGATAAGCTTCGCAAGGACGGGGCGGCCGATGTTAAGTTGGCGACTATGCTGTTCAAGCCTGATTCGTTGAAGTGCGATCTGAAACCTGATTATATCGGCATCCGGATTCCGAGTGACTTTATTGTCGGTTACGGACTGGATTATGATGAACAGGGACGGGGCTATCGGGATATCTATAAGATAATTGATCATTTGGGAAGAGGAGGAAATTTATTAGATTAATGTATAATAAGAGGCGATGGATAGTTGGATAGTTGGCGAGTAATTGTCAATTGCCAATTGTCAATTGTCAATTTAAAAAGTTTACTTTTTATGTTGAACATTGTTATTTTTGGTGCTCCCGGTTCAGGAAAGGGAACACAGAGCGAATTGATTATTAAAGAATATGGTTTGGACCATATCTCTACAGGTGATGTTTTGCGTTCTGAAATGAAGAACGAGACAGAGCTGGGTAAGATTGCTAAAGATTATATCGAAAAAGGACAACTGGTTCCGGATGAGTTGATTGTTGACATGCTGGCTAAGGTTTTGGACAGCAAGGTGAACTCCAAAGGTGTCATCTTCGACGGTTTCCCCCGTACGATCCCGCAGGCAAAAGCACTGAAAGAAATGTTGAACAAACGTGGAACCGATGTATCCGTTATGCTGAACCTTCAGGTAGAAGAAGAAGAACTGATCAACCGTCTGCTGGAACGTGGTAAGGTCTCAGGCCGTTCGGATGATAATCTGGAAACAATCAAGTCAAGACTGGATGTTTATCACAAACAGACTGCTCCTTTGGCTGATTACTATATCGGTGAAGGTAAACATGTTGCCATCAAAGGTATGGGGACAATCGAAGAAATTTTCGGACGTATCAAAGAAGCGGTAAATAATTTGTAATAGATTTATGAATGGGATTTATGATTTATGATTTATGATTTATATCCTTTGTCGCTATGAATCATAAATCATAAATCATAAATCATAAATTAAAAAGTAAAAGTGGCTGAATCAAACTTTGTAGATTATGTAAAGATCTATTGCCGCTCAGGTAAGGGCGGGAGAGGGTCTTCTCACTTTCGCCGCGAGAAATACATTCCGAAAGGAGGTCCCGACGGAGGCGATGGAGGGCGAGGAGGCCATGTGTATCTTCGTGGAAACCGGAATTACTGGACGCTTCTTCATCTGAAGTATGAACGTCATATCATGGCGACAAATGGTGAAGGCGGCGGTGCTAAACGCAGTTTTGGGAAAGACGGTGAAGATCGTGTGATAGAGGTCCCTTGCGGAACAGTCGTGTATGATGCCGATACGGGTGAGTTTATCTGTGATGTGACCGAGGACGGTCAGCAGGTAATGTTATTGAAAGGCGGGCGTGGAGGATTGGGTAACTGCCACTTCAAGACGTCGACCAATCAGGCTCCCCGTTATGCACAACCCGGCGAACCGGCGCAGGAACGTATGGTGATCTTGCAATTGAAACTGCTGGCCGATGTCGGTCTGGTCGGTTTCCCGAATGCAGGAAAGTCGACGTTGTTGTCGGTTGTTTCGGCTGCCAAACCGAAGATTGCCAATTATCCGTTCACGACGCTCGAACCGAATCTGGGGATAGTAAGCTATCGTGACAACCGTTCGTTCGTTATGGCCGATATCCCTGGCATTATCGAAGGTGCCAGTGAAGGTAAAGGGTTGGGATTACGCTTCTTGCGCCATATCGAACGCAATTCGTTACTCCTGTTTATGGTGCCGGCCGATGCGGATGATATCAAGAAGGAATACGAAATTCTTTTGGGCGAACTGGTCAAGTATAATCCGGATTTGCAGGGTAAAAGTCGTGTTCTGGCTATTACCAAGAGCGATATGCTGGATGAGGAGTTGATCGAGGCATTGTCCGAAGATCTGCCGGAAGGCGTTCCTTATGTATTTATTTCTTCCGTTACCGGAATGGGGATCACCGAATTGAAAGACCTGTTATGGAAGGAACTGAACAAAGAAACGTTCCATGAGGTAGAGCGTATTGTACATAAGAACATCGATGTAAGCGCACTTTCGCTTGATGATGATGATTTTGTTATTCCTCTTGAGGAAGATGATCCCGACGACGATGAAGAGTATGAAGAATATGAAGATTGGGATGACGCAGAAGATGACGATATTTCCAAATGATAAAGTGAAGATGTTGCAATTTCCCGCATTAAGCGAGGATTGCAACATCTCTCATTTTGTGACAACCCGCCAAGGAGGTGTGAGCGAAGGTGCATATGCTTCCTTTAACCCCGGCGAATACAGCGGGGACAATCCGGAAGCTGTCCGGGCGAACCGGAAACTTCTTTCAGATGTGCTCGGAATTCCTTCCGAACGTATTTTCGTGCCTTTCCAGGTTCACGGGGCGGAGATTCGTTCGATCGAGCCTTTTTTTCTTTCCCTTCCATTGGAAGAACAGCAGCTTTATATGCACGGTGTAGATGCTCTGGTGACGAATGTGCCGGGAGTTTGCATTGCCGTCTCAACAGCTGATTGTGTCCCTGTCCTGCTGTATGCTCCCGATGTAAAGACGGTGGCTGCCATTCATGCTGGTTGGCGGGGAACCGTACAGCGGATCGTCGCGAAAACCGTTCGCTTCCTTATTGATGAACATGGAGCCGATCCTTGTCTCATGAAAGCCGGTATCGCTCCTTCCATCGGTCCCGATGCCTTTGAAGTCGGCGAAGAGGTTGTCGACGCCTTTCGGGAAGCCGGTTTTGAAATGCCGCGTATTTTGCAGCGCAATGTCGATACAGGAAAAGCTCATATCGATTTGTGGGAGGCTAACCGACTGCAACTATTGTCCGAAGGCCTCTCAACCGGACATATCGAACTAGCCGGCATCTGCACTTACACCCATCCCGACGATTTCTTCTCCGCCCGCCGTTTGGGAATCAAGAGCGGGCGTATCTTGTCCGGTATCATTGTTAAATAGATGGTAAATAACAATCTATAGTTTTATAAATCATAAATTTTCCCTATGTTACACATTTCAATTTCAGAAGAAGTAGCTACCGCCTGTCCGGATTTACATGTTTTGGTCCTGTCTTGTAATGTTTGCAATTCGGAACCGGATGAACGGCTTTGGCAGGAGATAGCGGACGAAGAAAAGGTAGTCCGGGAAACAGTTAAACTGGAACAAATCAACAAATGGCTCCCTATACAGGCTACCCGCCAGGCTTATAAGCGTCTGGGAAAAGATCCGAATCGTTATCGTCCTTCTTCTGAAGCGTTGCGGCGGCGTATTCTTCGTGAATTACCCCTTTATAAGGTCGATACGTTGGTTGATCTCATCAATTTGGTTTCTATCCGTAGCGGATATTCCATTGGTGGCTTCGATGCAGATAAGATTGCCGGTGGAAGTCTGGTGCTGGGAGTCGGTAGGGAAGGTGAAGTTTATCATGGAATCGGGCGTGGAGAACTGAATATTGCAGGTTTGCCAGTCTATCGGGATGCGGTCGGCGGGGTCGGAACTCCGACCAGCGATGAGGAACGGACAAAAATAGGGCTGGATACCACCCGCCTGTTAATGATTATAAATGGTTATTCCGGATTGGATGGTCTGGAGTCGGCAGGAAAGTATGCGGCAGACTTATTAAGCAAATATGTTTCAGCTATAAACATGGAGGCGGAACTTATTACAGCTGAGGATAGGCAGAAAATAACACTATAATTGTGTTATAGCAATGTTAATTATGCTTACAAAGTATAAAAAGCACCTGTTTTTATGCTAAAAAACATCTATATCCTTTTGTTTTAATCGATTAATCTATAAATTTGCCCCCGTTAACGAATTAACAAAACAAAAAGAAACATGATCGAATTGATTGGAACAAACGCCGGCCTTGTTTGGAACGCATTAAATGAAGGCGGTAAGATGAGTGTTAAGGCAGTAAAGAAAGCGACTAAGATTAAAGCGGAAAAAGATATGTATGCTGCTTTTGGTTGGTTAGCGAAAGAAGGCAAATTGGCTTTCGAAGACGTCGAGGGTGAATGGTATGTTGCGTTAGTATAAATATAGCGTAGCTGAATCTATTAGAAGGAGGGCTGTTCGGATTTTAGTTTGAACGGCCTTTTGTGTATCCGGACGTTTTCTGTCAAAAAAACAAACCGATTCGTTGTTTTATTCAATTCTATAGTTTACTTTTGTGTAGAATTTGGTGTGAAATGACCGAAGATCATAAAAGATTGTTGGCTGTATTTGATGTTAGGGTTCGTGATTTGATGGAGCTTTGCGATAGGCAAAAGCAGAAAATCAACGAGCTTGAAGATTTTTTGGTACAGAAGGAAGGAGAACTTCAACAAGCAATGAAGACGATCGAAGAGTTGAATGCCAAATGTGATAACATGCTGACTGCACGGGTTGTTTCTGTCAATGAGGGAGAAATGAAAAGTGCCAGGATGAGGTTATCGAAGTTAGTGCGGGAAGTAGACAAGTGCATTGCACTATTAAACGAATAGAGGCGATGGACGATAAATTTCTTATACATGTAGAGATAGCCGGTAAAAGTTATGGTATCAGGATCAACCGGAGCGAAGAGCAGGTAGCCCGTGAGGCTGTCCGGCAAATCAGGATGAAAATGGACCAGTACCGGAAGAAATATTCCGAAGTGGATGTAAAAGATTTGTTAGCCATGGTGACCTTCCAACTATCAGTGGAAAATTTGATGTTGGAGGATAAAAATGACACAAGTCCCTTTACTGAAAAGATACAGGAACTGACCGATAAATTGGAAAGTTACCTGAAGGATAAATAGTTGTAAGAATAAAGAAGATGCGTTTCCGCACTACTTTGCATGGGGATTCCATGTAAGGCAGTGCTTTTTTTGTATAATAATATAACTGAATTTAAACTATAAGTAAAATGGGTATGACTATAATCATAGCACTTGTAACCTTCGTTGTCGGAGGTTTGCTCGTGTGGTTTGTGATGAGAGTCCTTATGAAGTCAAGGTATGACGCTGTGATACGCGAGGCTGAAAAGGAGTCGGAAGTAATGAAGCAGAAGAAATTGCTCGAAGTAAAAGAGAAGTTCCTTCATTTGAAAGCGGATCTGGAGAAACAGGTGTCCGCACGTAATTCAAAGATACAGTCCGTAGAGGCTAAGTTGAAACAACGCGAGTTGGGCTTGAACCAACGCCAGGAAGACTTGCAACGCAAAAATAGTGAAGTGGATGCCGTAAAGGAGAACCTGGCCGCCCAACTGGAACTGGTAGAAAAGAAGAAGCAGGATCTGGATAAACTTCACCAGCGTGAAATCGAACATCTGGAAACCCTTTCCGGACTTTCTGCCGAAGAAGCGAAAGAACGTTTGATCGAATCCCTGAAAGACGAGGCTAAGTCCGAAGCCACTTCCTATATCAACGAAATCATGGAGGAAGCGAAGATGACGGCCAATAAGGAAGCGAAGAAAATCGTTATCCAGTCCATCCAGCGTGTGGCTACCGAAACGGCAATCGAGAATTCGATTACAGTCTTCCATATCGAATCAGACGAAATAAAAGGCCGTATCATCGGTCGCGAAGGCCGTAACATCCGGGCGTTGGAAGCGGCAACCGGTATCGAGATCGTGGTTGACGATACGCCTGAAGCAATCGTGTTGTCCGGCTTTGATCCGGTTCGTCGTGAAATAGCTCGTCTGGCTTTGCACCAGTTGGTACAAGACGGACGTATTCACCCGGCACGTATTGAAGAAGTAGTTACGAAAGTGAGAAAGCAGGTTGAAGACGAAGTGGTGGAAACCGGTAAACGTACCGTTATCGACCTCGGTGTTCATGGCTTGCATCCTGAACTGATCCGTATGATCGGTAAGATGAAATATCGTTCTTCTTATGGCCAGAACTTACTGCAGCACGCACGCGAAACGGCGAACTTATGTGCAGTGATGGCTTCTGAACTGGGATTGAACCCGAAAAAGGCAAAACGCGCCGGACTGTTGCATGATATAGGTAAAGTGCCTGATGACGAGCCAGAATTGCCGCACGCAATCTTAGGCATGAAACTTTGCGAGAAATATAAAGAAAAACCGGATATCTGCAATGCCGTAGGTGCTCACCACGACGAAGTGGAAATGCAGACACTGCTTGCTCCGATCGTACAGGTTTGTGATGCTATTTCAGGTGCACGTCCGGGAGCCCGTCGTGAGATCGTTGAGGCTTATATCAAGCGTTTGAATGATTTGGAACAGTTGGCTCTTTCTTATCCGGGTGTAGTGAAGACATATGCTATCCAGGCCGGTCGTGAACTTCGCGTAATTGTCGGAGCTGACAAGATCGACGATAAGGATACCGAAAACCTGTCAAACGAAATCGCAAAGAAGATCCAGGATGAAATGACTTATCCGGGCCAGGTGAAGATTACGGTAATTCGTGAGACTCGTGCGGTAAGTTATGCTAAGTAGAATCGATAATCATTGAATAAGTTTATGTAAGGCCGGGCTGAATAAAGTCCGGCTTTTTTATTTTTCCGCCATAATCAGGAATTTGCCTTCATTTTTGTATGCACTGGTTTGATTATAAGATTGTTAATGGGTGAAGGTAAATAGTAAAAGTACCTTCACCTGCTACGGTTGTCTTCATCTGCGGGTGAGTCGGGTATGGGAGGTACTATACCGCTTTGTATAAGAGATCGGACTTGGTGTATCTGGGAGGGGCGGGGTGAAAGTAAATTTTTTAGGGTGAAGGTAGATATCGAGATTGCCTTCACCCCTTCGCCTAATAATAACCAAAAGGTCTCAAGGAAAGGTGAAGCCTAATCGGATGCTTGCACAAAAAAAGCGGTTGTCTGGAAATGAGGCAACCGCTTTTTTAGTTGTTATTGCGGGACGGACTACTTATTTGTAGCTGTAACCCGCTTTCTTCTGTGCGCTGTTGGCATTAGCACCGGGGATCAGAGTGAAGCCCCACTTGTATTCCCGGTCTGCCGGTAAAGTGTATTCCGGTTCCGGACGTGAATACCAACTGTCGTAGCCGGCCAATCCCTGTTGTTTTAGGTCTACACATACTTCAACGAAGTTACGCGGTGCGATGTCGTTGATATGTGTCTGGCGAGGTTTGTCGTACGGTCCGATCTCCGGACGGTTGGCAATCTCTTCAGGTGTGAAGTTGTTCCACTGGTACGGACGGTTGGTCGCCTTGCCGGCATCGAAGTCTTCGACGGAGTTACGCATAGCGTTGAATTCCATCTCGTCGTCTGCAACGATCAAAAGGTTCTTGCCTTTACCGCCTAAAGAGATCCAGCGGGTGTCGCAGTGGTGACCGTTTTCCTGTGGGCGGACATAGGGGAAATACTGTTCTTCTGCCGTGCTCTTATACTGTCCGATCATGTAACCGGCTTTGCGGTCCCAATAGTTTTCCAATGGACCACGACCGAAATATTCCAGTTGGTTCATCGTTGCCGGCAGACGGAAGCGTACACCGATACGCGGAACGACCATCTTGTCGCGTTCGCTCATGTTCTCGCGGCCCGGAGAGAAGGTGGCGGTTGCAGTCGCTTCCGATATTTCGATCTTTTTCCCATCCAAATGAGCTGGAGTGAAAAGTGTAGCTACGTTCATGGTGCCATCGGGATAGATTTTATAAGTGATGATGAACTGGTTGCCGGCCGGCAGTTTATAGTCAGCCTTCACGATTGCATTGCCGTCTACGATTTCAGCGGAAGTGCTTGTCACGTTGAAGTTGCGGCTTGAGATTTCCCAGATTTCCAGACGCTGTGGGTCACCGCTTCCGTAATCATTATCATTCGGGGCACGCCAGAAATTCGGTTGGATACCGAAACCTTCATTGAAGTATTCCGTGTTGCCCACCTTGTAAGAGGTGACGACACCGGCTTTCTTGTCGAATACGAAGTTTACTTTCGAGGAAGTCACTTTCACGTTGTCTCCTTCTTCCGATACAGTCAGTTTAGGACCACCGGCCTTGTAAGCCGTCTTGTCGGCTTCGACAGGCAGACGGAACTGGCCCAGTGCGATATCGTGACCGGCAGGAACAAGACCTTCTGCCTTTACGGTCGTAACGACGAAGTCAACTAAATAATCCACACCTGCTTGCGGTTTCAGGCCGGCTACGGGAACCGTGATTTCCTGTGAAGCCTGCGGAGCCAGGTCGAGTGACATCTTGTTGCTCTTGATGATCTTGTTGTTTGCTTTTATGGTATAAGTAAACATATAGTCCTTCAGATTCGTGAAGTAGAAGCGGTTGGTGATTTTGAACACACCGTTTGCCGCATCGACTGCTTCGAAGCCGACGTTCTGATGCGTGAACTTCACTTCTGCCATTCCCGGATGGGGGGTGCGATCCGGATTGACCAAACCGTTGCAAAGGAAGTTGCCGTCGCTCGGCATATCTTTGCCGAAGTCACCACCATAGGCGTAAAACTCTTTTCCGTTTTCATCTTTGGTAAGGATACCCTGGTCTACCCAGTCCCAGATCCAACCGCCTTGCAGGTTCGGATATTTGTAGATGGCTTGCCATTGTCCCCACAGGTTACCGGTTGAGTTACCCATCGCATGGGCATATTCGGACGGTGCAATCGGACGGTCGCTACCCTGTGCGCCGATTTCTTCCAGCCATCCGGCACTTGGGTATTGCGGTACATACATATCGCTATTCCATTCCCAAAGAGCACGTTCGTAGTTGACCGGACGGTTCATCAGATTTTTGTCTTTATTCTTTACATACAGGTAAGTCTGGTAGAAGTTGTAACCGTTTCCGGCTTCGTTACCTAATGACCAGATTGTCACAGACGGATGGTTTTTGTTGCGTTCGTACATGTTGACCGTACGGTCCATGTGCGGTTTCAACCATTCCGGATTGTTGCCTAATGTTCCACCTTTGCGCAGATTGTAGTACATGCCGTGTGATTCGATATTAGCTTCGTCGTAAACATACAATCCGTATTCGTCACAAAGCTCGTAGAATCTGCGGTCCTGCGGATAGTGGCACAGACGGACGGAGTTGATGTTGTTCTTCTTCATGATTTCGAAGTCCTTACGCATTAGCTCTTCTGTCACGTAGTGTCCGGTCAGCGGGTTGTGTTCGTGGATGTTTACTCCTTTGAATTTGATCGGCTGGCCGTTGAACAGCAGGACGGTGTACGGTTTGCCGTTGCCGGCGATCTGATCGATCTCTTTGATTTCGATGCGGCGGAAACCGACGTTCTGCGGGATTACTTCCGTCACCTTGCCGTCTTCCTTGATTGTCATCAACAGTTTGTAGAGGTTTGGATGTTCCGCGTTCCAGGTTTCTACATTGTTCAGTGTCTTTTCGAACGAAGTTGTTGCAATCGTGTTCGGACTTACCCACAGTTTGTTTTCGGCTGTTGCAGCCACGTTGCCTTTTGCATCTAATAATTCGTATGTGACGTCGATGTTCTTAACCTTGTCGGAATGGTTCTTGATATCCATTGCCAAGCTGAAGATACCGTTTTTGTAGGTGTCGTCGAGCGTGGAGACAATGCGGTAATCATTGACGGCGATCTTGGGCTGTGACCATAGATAGACGTCGCGTTCGATGCCGCTCAGACGCCAGAAGTCTTGGCATTCCAGATAGGAACCTGTGCTCCAACGGAAGATTTTCAGTGTCAGCACATTCTTGCCCGGCTGCAGGTATTTGTTGATCAGGAATTCGGCCGGATTTTTGGAATCTTCGCTATAGCCGACTTCCTTGCCGTTTACATAAACATATAAACCTGATTTAGCTCCGGCGATGTGCAGATATACGTCACGTCCGTCCCAACCGGCAGGAATCTCGAAATCGCGGCGGTAAACACCTACCGGATTCGTTTCCGGCAACAGCGGAGGTTGCGGGTTACGCGGTTTGAACTCATATCCGTGATTTGTATAGATGGCGGTACCATGTCCCTGAACTTCCCAGTTTCCCGGAACGGTGATGTCGTCCCAATCGGAAGTGCTGACAGAAGGATCTGTGATATTGGCAGGAAGGTCTTTGTACGAATCTACAAAATAGAATTTCCATGTGCCGTTCAGCAATGAATAGAAAGGACTTTTTTCATACTGGGAAGAGAGAGCTGTAGCACGGTCTCCATAAGTCATAAAAGAGGAGCGGGGTGCCTCTTTATTAACGGCAACGACCTGAATGTCCTGCCAATAAGGCTTCTCTGGCTGGTTTGTCGCATTGTCAGCCAAAGCGGTGCCCAGAAGGAAGCAACTCAATGCTCCTGTGAGCATCGTTTGTTTGATCATGTGTTTCATATGCATTTTTAATTTAGATTAGACTTAGTCAGTTGAAAGTTGAGAGTTGAAAGTGAAAAGAGTATTTCTTTAACTTTCAACTCTCAACTGTTTTATCTTGCTGCGTAGAAAGAATACCCTTCGGCTACCTGTTTGAAAGCAAGTACGCCTGCCTGGTTCAGTTCCACATTCATTTCTTTGCCGTCAGGAAGGTACATGACAACTTCGTCGTCACCTGTGAACTTCAACAGCTTGGTCGATTCACCGTCTGCTTCTACACTCCAGCTTTTATCTGTTTCATTGAAAACCAGGTCGACCGCTTTTTCTTCTCCTTCTTTCTGGATGTGGTAGCCGTCTTTCTTTGTTTCGATAGCATACGTGCCGTCTTTTGTTTCGATAGTTTTTACCGTACCGGTATCTGCAACAGGGTTGCTTCCGCTCCAGAATTCAATTGAGTTCAATACCAATATGTCGGCTAATGCAGAGATTTCGTAAACCGGAACAATCCAGAATGCGATGAAAACCAGTTCGTTTACAAACTTGCTGTCAATGTTTCTGTTCCAATCCAACAGCTTATTGGACAACCCAAATGATCCAATACATGATGAGAATAATACACTGCTGGCGAGCGTTGCCGCCACCAATAAAGTTACACTTTTTTTCTTCATGAATATTTAGTATTTGTAGTTAATTTGGGGACGAAGATAACAATTTATACGATAATAGCTATTAATGGAGAACTTATAATTATCTATAGGTAACTTTATATACGTCTTTTATTAAGCGAAGAGACTGTTTGAAAGAAGAAAGACTCCTGAAACTTTTCGAATGAATTCTTCAAAAACTTCAGAAGTCTCTCTTTTTTATTTAATAGATAATGTCAACTGTCAATAACCTGGGTTCTGGTCCGTAGCCAATAGCGGATTCAGGTCGATAGCCGTTTGAGGAATGGGTCTTAAACTCATACGACTGTCCCATTTCATCGTAAGAACTTTTTCTCCGTCAGGCATAGTGATAGGAACATTATTTAATTGAGCATTCCAGTAGGCATCTCCGTAACGGCTCAGGTCGTCGCTGCGCATACCTTCGCCAGCCAATTCGATGCGGCGTTCAGTCTTAATCAGATTCAATCCTTCTTCTTTGCCGAGGCTTGTCGGAACATCGGGCATACCACAACGTTCGCGAAGCTGGTTTAAGGCTGCCTGGGTTTGTCCGTCAAAGCCGGTTGTTTGCGTATGTGCTTCGGCGAAGATTAACAGAATTTCTGCATAACGGATGCAAGGATAGTCACCGGTTGCCTGTCCATCATTGTTTGCGTCATTTTCCAGTGGTGACATTTTACGGAAATTAAAACCGGTCTTAGACTCGTTGTTCCCGTTTTTAATCCATTCATAGATGAAGTCCGTGCCGTAATTGGTCTCATACCAGCCCTTGAATGGGAATAAAACAGAGGCATATAGACGGCTGTCTCGATTACGGAATTCCTGCATATATTCATAGTCTTTCAGTTTGCCACTGTTGATCAAATTGGATGCGAAAGATATGAATTTGGCTTCTCCTTCCGGAGCTTTATAATCATCCAGATCTTTTTTGATTTTACTGTATGCCTCTTTACGTTTTTCTATGCTTGGAGTAGTCGGTGTCTTGCCTTCTACCGTCCAGTAAGCATCGACCAAGTTCTGTGTCGGGGTTACGGAAGACCAACCACCCAACTGGTTGGGGCGAATGCTTGTATAGCGCGTCATGTCCTGATAATCCCAGCTTGAGGCTGTGTATTGACGGGTCATTACATATTCCGGATTATCCGGATTCCCGTTTTCCGTGTGCCACAAAGTCTCGTAGCTGAAGATACCTTTTATGAAAGCGTCACGGTCGATACCATATTTATCAAAGTCGATATATAGTTCCATTTCTTCCGCTTCTTTCTTTTGGGCTTCAGTCAGCTCGTTTACTTTGAAAAGAGAGAAGCCTCCTTTGTCCATGATCTCTTTGGCGGTAGCTTCGGCCGTTGCATAATCTCCGAAATAAAGAGCTGCCCTTGCTTTTACGGCCAGAGCTGCGTATTTCGTCATGCGTCCTTTTTCATTTGGATAGCCACCTGCATATTTTTCAGGAAGTATAGCGGCCGCGGCTGTCAGTTCATTAATAATGAATTCTCGCACCTTGCTTACTTCATCGCGTGGAATGTTGGGTGAGTCATAAGACGGGACATCGGTGATCAAAGGTACTTTTCCGAATGTGAGGGTCAGGTTCAAATAAGTCCATGCGCGCATAGCACGAACTTCGGCTTTAAACCGCTCTTTCAGGTTTTCGTCCATCGGAACATTTTCCACTTCCTGCAAGAATATATTTTGTTTGCGTACGGTCTCGAAGTTGTAACCTTCATCATACAAGGCACTCAGACCGTTTTGCAGGTAGATGGAACCGCTTGATTCCCAGGCATACTGACAGTAAGCGTCATTCGTATAGGAATCGCTATGGACTGCCGCACCGGGGATGCTTGCTGAGTAAACGGCGTTCAGATTATACCAGGCATCTTTTTCTGATGTCCAAAATGTTTCCGTTGCAATGCTGGAAGTAGGCTCAACATCCAAATCGCAACTGCAAACAGTTGCTCCCAGAGCCATGCAAAGGAATGTATGTTTGAATATGTTATTAACTGTTTTCATTTTGCTTTTTATTTAGAATGTTAAGTTTACACCGAGTGATATGGAAGAAGAACCGCGGGTGTCTGTACCACGTCCCGAAGGAGTTTCCGGATCGAAGTCTTCCATTCTCTTGTCGGCACGGATCGTGAATGGATTCTCGGCAGAGACATACAGCTTCAACGCGTCTACTCCTAAATGCTGAATCTGGCTTTTGTTGAAATTATATCCGAATGTGATGTTTTTGATACGGAAATAGTCGGAGTCGAACAGCCAGAAATCGGAGAATTTGTTGTTGAATGTCGAATGCGTACTTGTACGTGGATAGATACGTGGGTAAGCTGCATTAGGGTCCGGATTGTCTACAGTCCAGCGTTTCAAGTGGAATTCACGCGGGCTGGCATTGTCAGAGAATGCCCATGCCTGTTCTTGATAGAAACGAACCATCGTTCCGGTGACACCTTGTCCGAACATGCTTAATTCGAATCCTTTGTAACGCAGGTTCAGGTTGACACCGTATGTGATGTCGGGCACGTCGCAAGCCAGATAATCTCGGTCCTTGTCTGTCAACTGTCCATCTCCGTCCAAATCGACGTATTTGATATCTCCGGCTTGCGGAGTAATACCATCTGTGATGTAGTTACCGTTGTCGATATCTTCCTGTGTCAATAAACCGTCTGTGCGGAAACCATAGAATGTACCGATTGCATAACCTACTTTTTTGATCCAAGGATCTTCGATCATCGGATCGTTCGCGCCTAAATCTTTCACTTTGTTCCAGTTTTTGGACAAGTTGAATCCTACCGTGTAAGAGAAGTCGCCGATGTTATTGTTGTGGGATACGTTGAATTCCAGTCCCTTGTTGCTTACCTTACCGATGTTCTGCGAAACCTTATAATCTTTATTGATACCTACTTCGGCTGGGCTTGGGTAAGACAGCAGGATATCTTTGGTTTGTTTGTCGTAAAACTCACCTGTAAAACTGAAAAGTCCGTTGAGGATGTCGAAATCGACGCCGACATTGGTGATTGTCACGGTTTCCCAGCCTAAGCCGGTGTTGGCAGGTTTACCTTCCCGGATACCGCTGACGATTGTGTTTTCGAAGTTGTAGTTACCTCCCTGAACATAAGTAGCGAAATAGTCATACTGGCCTACGTTATTAATATTACCAAGCTGTCCCCAGGATGCGCGTAACTTTAGGTTGTCGATCCAGTTTGCATCTTGCATAAAGCCTTCCTGGTTGATACGCCATCCGGCAGAGAAGGAAGGGAAGAATCCCCAGCGATTGTCTTTGTGGAAACGAGATGAGGCATCGGCACGGAAGTTGGCTTCTAACAGATAGCGATCTTGGAACGAGTAGTTCAAACGTGCGAAATATGACATCAGTTTGTCTTCGTAAACGTCGCCTTCCGTATTCATGTCGCTTGGTGCGCTCGAACCGCCATTGATACCAGTCATACCGTTTGTCGGGAAGTTACGACGCCATGATTTCTGTTGCTGGTATTTGTAATGCTCATAGGAGACACCGCCTAATGCGCTTATATTATGATTGTCGTTGCTCCAGTTATAGTTTGCCAAACCGTTATAAGTCAGACGGGTGTTTTCATTCCAGTCATAAGTCATCTTAGATGCCGTCACTTCTGTTCCGTTCAGTTCTTTGCCTGTGACGAAGTCTTTGATCTTGTTTCTATTGGCTTCGTATGTTTTGCCTTTGTAGTCATACGCTTTGTAGATCATCTGTCCGGTCAATGTCAGTCCTTTTACGGGTTTGATGTCGAGAGCGAGATCGATCAGGGTGTTCTGAGACTTGTTGTTGTTCCATCCTCCTTCTTCAAGACGGCGCAATGGGTTGCGTTGCATGTTTACCAGTGCTGCTGGATTACCTCCTTCATAACTACCCCATTCACCGTTGCTTTGGCGAGCTACATATGTAGAAGGAACGGTTAGTAATTCCGTATAACCGATACCACCGCTTTCGGTGTTGTTTGTATTCTGGATGTATTTGAAATTTGAACGCCATGACAGCCAGGAAGTGATGTCGGATGATAGATTCGTCATCATGTTATAGCGGTTGGAAGATGCACCCGGTGTAAATTTATCGTCGTACATATAGCCCAATGAAGTGTAATACTTCACTTTGTTTCCACCACTAACGCTGACCGAATGCTTGGTCATGACAGCGAGATCGTCGAGTACGAGGTCATACCAATTGGTATTAGGATACATGTCCGGGTTGCTGCCGTTGCGGAACAACTCGATTTCTTCGTCCGTGTAAGGCATTTCCGCATTTGGATTTTCGTTAAATGCAGCTTCATTGCTCAGACGGGCATACCACTCCGAACTTAACACTTTCGGTGTATAGGTTGCAATTTTCATAGAGACTGTTCCATCGTACGTTACTTTTACGTCGCCTTCCTTACCATCTTTGGTTTTTACTAATACGACACCATAAGCAGCACGTGAACCGTAAATTGCCGAAGAAGCGGCATCTTTCAAGAAAGAAACGCTTTCGATGGATGTTGGGTCCAAGCTTGAAAAAAGAGTTGCATCGGCGATAGCTCCGTCAATGACAAACAATGGAGAAGAAGTCCCCAAATTTCCGCGACCACGCATGTTGATGGAGATGGAACCTTGACGGTTGATAATGGTTACACCCGGTACCTGCCCTTGAACGGAAGCCAACACATCTGTATTGACGCGCTCTTTCAATTCTTCGGAGCCGACAGATGCAACAGCACCGGTGAGGTTTACTTTCTTTTGAGTACCATAGCCGATCACGACTACTTCCTCCAATTTTTGAGTGTCTTCTTTCAGATTGACTTTGATCGTTTGTTCTCCATTGTATTTAATCTCTTGAGTAAGATAACCAATAAATGAGATAACGATTACATCCCCCTTTTTTACTTCCAGGGTAAAGTTTCCATCCATGTCGGTGACGGTACCGTTAGTCGTACCTTTTACAACGACCGAGGCTCCGGCTACCGGGCCGAGTTCGTCTTCAACGACACCTTTCAAACTTGCCTGTTGCTGAGAAATACCAACTTTGGGAGTAGCAGTTTCGTTGGCAGCAAATATCACCCCTGATGAACAAAGGGTAACAGACAACAGCAAAAAACTGACTGGTCTTGCGATTTTCAACATACTAATTGTTTTTTGTTTAATAATAGTTAGATATAATAGGCTTTAAGAGGACCTGTTTTCTTCTACAGCTCACACTTACTTGCTTATTTTTTAGTAATTAGAGCCAAAGTTTATGCTTGCATATACGTAGTTCTTGTAGGACTAAGACTTATTGTAAAAAATATAAAGATGTATAAGCAAAAAGGAGGGATTTTTGTATGAAGTTCTTGTAGGACTATGATTAAGTTATACGAATTTGTACTGGAACATCAGAATTTACCAGCCAGTCCATAGCAAAATCTCTTGGGAGTAAATTTGATTTTCTCGGTGGTTGGTATATTGATGTTAGTAAGTCGTGTGGTCTATGATTATCAACCGGACAGTATACAATTATCAGCCAATAAATAGGATTGCTTTAATATGTAGATAGTTTTGTGTTATTATTCTGGTTATTAGCTATTTGCATATTTGAAGGCGCTTGTGGGGAAAAGCGGGCAATCATATAACAAATTAAATTATTGATTAGAGTCTATTCTATAGATATTAGATATATACAATAAGTATAAAGAAAAAAGCAGGAAAATTTGATAGGTTTAGAAAATAACACTCGAATACACTTAATTGTTAATTAACATTTCAAGATGTGTACTTGATTAAAATATTTGAGAACTTCGGAACATGTATGAAACAAACCGTAGATTCATACATCTTGTACAATACTATCATATTGTCGAATTTTCAAAGGATTTAGGGCGGAATATAGAAGTAGTAGAAGAAAATGACGATTAATATTGTTTGTATTAGTAAAATATTTTAATATATTTGTCTCGATGTATAAAAACGGCATTAAAATACATTCAAGAGTATTCTTGCTAATTTTTTCTAAAAAAAACATGCATGATAATAAATAAATGTATTACATTTGCCATGTCAAAGGACGTAGTCCTACAAGAACTATGTCTTCATTTATATGGCGAATTTATGATATATGTTAGAAATCATACCATGAATGTAAAGAGTCTATAAGTAAGGTGGTTACCACCTCCTTGGATCTTATTCATATAGTGACTATTATTATTAAACAAAAAACAATTAGTATGTTGAAAATCGCAAGACCAGTCAGCTTTTTACTGTTGTCTGCTGCTTTATGTTCTTCAGGAACGGTGTTCGCAGCTAATGAGACAGCAACTCCTAAAGTTGGTATTTCTCAGCAACAGAAAAGTTTGAAAGGAACAGTTAATGATGTACTGGGCCCCGTAGCCGGTGCTTCAGTAGTCGTAAAAGGTACGACAAATGGTACAGTTACCGACATGGACGGTAACTTTGTTCTGGAAGTGAATAACGGTGATGTTCTTCAAATCTCTTTCATCGGTTATGTTACACAGGAAATCAAGTACACCGGACAAGCTACTTTGGCTGTGAATCTGGTGGAAGACACTCAGAAACTGGAAGAAGTTGTTGTTGTCGGTTACGGTACACAAAAGAAAGTGAACATGACCGGAGCTGTTGCACAGATCGATAGCAAAGCGTTGGAAAATCGTCCGGTTCAGAACGTCTCAACAGCATTACAGGGTACGATGCCTGGTGTTCAGGTAACTTCTGGCGGTGGCCGTCCCGGGCAGGATGGTGGTACAATCCGTGTGCGTGGTGTCGGTACATTGAATACGGCTGATCCTTACATTTTGGTGGATGGTATCGAAACCGGAACGATGAACTCGGTTGACCCGAACGATATCGAAAGTATTTCTGTATTGAAAGATGCCGCTTCTGCTGCGATTTACGGTTCGAAGGCATCGAATGGTGTAATCTTGATTACGACAAAACGTGGTAAGACAGGTAAACCGCGTATCTCTTATAATGGATATGTCGGTTTCCAGAAACCGACGGAAATGATTGACCGTATCAGCTCTTATGACTATGCACGGTTGTATAATCAATCTATGATTGAAGAAGGTTTGACTCCTCGTTTTTCTGATGACGATATTCAGAAATTCAGAGATGGTTCTTCTCCATACACACATCCGAATACAAATTGGTATGACGAAGCTTACCGCACAGGTGTACAACATTCCCATAATGTCAGTGTAAGTGGTGGTACAGAAAATGCTAAATACATGGGATCTGTCGGCTACTTGGGGCAGACGGGTATTCTTCCAAATTCAGATAGGCAACAGTTCAATGCACGTACCAATTTGGATTTGAAATTAAATTCAAGATTAACAGTTCGTTTGAATTTGGCATATATCAAAAATGACTATTCCGACCCGATTTCATCTTATGCATCGGGCATTAGTGAAGATGGTGAAGGTAATGGTGCTTCTTCTGACCAAATTATCCGCCAGTTGAATCGTGTTGCTCCTTGGATTGTTAGCCGTTATGAAGATGGAACATATGGAACTATTTCTGATGGTAGTCCGATAGCATGGTTAGATGCGGATCAAACGGTTGATCGTAAAAATCAGAATTTTTCAGGAACATTGGCAGCTGATTATAGAATAATGGATGGTTTAGTTGCTACGGTAACCGGTTCTTACGTAAACAATCAACAGCATTATCGTGCTTTCCAAAAATATATTAAATACAATGCTAATAAAGTAACGGATCCGAATCGTTTGGAAGAACGTTTTACAGGATGGCATCGTGCTACTTTTGATGCTTTGCTGAATTATGACAAGCAATTTGGAGAACATGGTTTGAAAGCAATGGCTGGTTGGCACACGGAAAAGTATGATTATACATATAATCATCAGTTCCGTAAAAACTTTCCTACTAATGATTTGACTGATATGAATGCAGGTGATGCTGCATCTCAGAAGAGTAATGGTTATACACGAGAATTGGCAATGATTTCATGGTTTGGGCGTATTAACTACGATTATGCTGGCAAATATTTGTTAGAAGGTAATATACGTTCAGATGCATCTTCTCGTTTTGCAGACGGCAATCGTTGGGGGTATTTTCCATCTTTTTCTGCTGCATGGCGTATTAGTGAAGAAGGTTTCATGGAAAATACCAAGGACTGGTTGAATAATTTGAAGATTCGTGGTTCATGGGGATTATTGGGTAACCAAGATGCTTTGACCGACTACTATCCTTGGATGAATACTTATAACTTGGATGCAAAATATCCATTAGGAGGATCTTTGCAGTCTGGTTATTATCAAAAAGCCTATAAACTGTCATCCATTTCATGGGAGAAATCTCGTACTTGGGGACTTGGCTTTGATGCAACGCTTAATAATAAAATCAATGTGACATTTGATTATTATGACCGTAAAACAACTGGTATTATCATGGATGTCCCGGTGCCGTCAGAATTTGGTTTGGATGCTTACAAAGATAATGTGGGCGAAATGTCCAACCGAGGAGTCGAAGTGATTTTGAGTTATAATAACAAATGGGGAGATTGGTCATTTGGTGTAACTGGTAACTTTGCTTACAATAAGAACAAACTGATAGATTTAGGTTTGAGTGCGGAAGATGGTGGTGTTATGGCTGATCCAAACAATGGGAATAAAGTACGAAAGATTGGTGAAAGTTTGAATACTTATCGTGTCTATAAGGCTGATGGTTTCTTTGAATCTGATGAAGCTGCTCAAGCTTGGATGGATAAATATTCCAAACAAGACGGATATCCCTTTGGTACTAAGCAGTTCAAAGGTGGTGACTTGATTTATCAGGATGCTAATGGCGATGGTAAGATTACGGCAGATGACCGTATTTTGGCAGGTTCTTCAGATCCAAAATTTACTTTCGGTTTGAATTTGAATGCAGCTTATAAGGGATTTGACTTGTCGATGTTGTTTACCGGAGCTGCTGGTGTGCATCGTCTGATTAATCAGGAGGTAACAGGTTATTTCGGAGGAGATGACTCTCATCCTGCTACAGTTTGGTTAGATGCTTGGACTCCTGAAAATAAAGATGCAACAATGCCGCGTGTTGCTTATATGACTACATCTCCGAGTTTGTCGTCTAATACGATGTCTACGTTCTGGGTACAGAACTCCAGTTATTTGCGTATGAAGAACTTGCAATTTGGCTATACGCTTCCAAAAACTGTTTTGAAGTCGGTTGGAATTGAAAACGTACGTTTCTATTACTCTGTAGAAAATTTGTTTACGATCCATAATATGCTTGTTAATGTTGATCCGGAAATTGGAGATGAACGTGGTTCCAGTTTTCCGTTGACTCAGACACATGCTTTTGGTGTGAATGTGACATTCTGATAAGAACAATTGTTTAAGATAAAATTAAAGAATAAAATATGAAACGTTTATTAGTATATATGCTGGCTGGAATGACCTTGATTGGTACTTCTTGCTCGGATTTTTTGGATACGATTCCTAACGACGCTTTATCTCCAAGTACGACTTGGCAGACGGAAGCGGATGCTGAAAAGTTTTTGATCGGTTGTTATGATGGTTGGGCGGATGAAACGGGAATTCTATATTGGGATTGTGCTTCCGATTTCGGTTTTAATTATCATATTCATGAGAATTACCGGAATATTGGTAATGGTAGCATGACAGCCAGCAATCAGGTGGCAGACTATTATTCTTTCACTATGATCCGTCGTTGTAATGATTTCTTGACCAACATCGAAAATATCGAATTTGCTGATGCAAAAAAGAAAGACGATATGATCGGTCAGGTAAAAACAATTCGGGCTTACAACTATTTTAATATGAACTGGTTGTATGGTGGTGTTCCTATTATCGAATCTTATGAGACAGCCGAAGAAGCAAGGGTTCCTCGTAACACGGAAGAAGAAGTAAAAAAATTCATCTATGATGAATTAGATGCTGCTATTCCTATGTTGAATGACGCACCTGCTGCAAGTGGTTATATTGCTAAAGGTACGGCTTTGGCTATCAAGATGCGTTCGGCTTTGTATTATGCCGATTATCAGCGTGCAAAAGAAGCTGCGAAAGCTATAATGGATTTAGGACAGTATGAATTAGATCCAAGTTATGAAAACTTATTTATGGTAGCCGGTCAAAATTCCAAAGAGATTATTGCTGCTGTACAGCATGATGCAAACTTGTATTCCAATTGGATGATTGCTACTATGTACAATGATGCAGATGGTGGTTGGTCATCTATGGTTCCTACCCAAAACTTGGTTGATGCTTATGAAATGAATAATGGTTTGACGAAGGAAGAAGCTGGTAGTGGTTATGATGCAACTCATCCATTTGCCAATCGTGACCCTCGTATGGCGATGACTGTTCTTTTCCCAGGTATGGATTGGGTTGGTATCAACGGAGAGACTGTATTGAATACATTGGATAAAGTCTTGCCGAATGGAGATGCTAATACGAACTATCCAAATGATAAAGATAATGCTTCTAAAACAGCTTTGACGTGGGCAAAATATTTGGCTCCTATGTCTCAGTATGCTGATGTTTGGTCGTCAAATGCGCAACCAATCATTTTCCGTTATGCAGAAGTTCTATTGAGTTATGCTGAGGCTGAAAATGAGTTGAATGGTCCATCTGCTGAAATCTATGATATGTTGAATCAGATACGAAATCGTGTAGGTATGCCAGATGTAGATCAGAGTAAATATGGTTCAAAAGACAAATTACGTGAGTTGATCCGTCGTGAACGTTCCGTTGAGTTGGCTGGTGAAGGACTAAGACGTGCAGATATCCTGCGTTGGAAAGATGCAAGTGGGAAGATGTTGGCTGAAACAGTTTTAAATGGCCCACTGAATCGTATTGTTGGTACAGTTGATGATAAAGGTTCTGATCCTTACACACGTGCGACAGTTACCGGAACTTCTTTGATTGAAAATCGTCAATTTGCTTCTCACAACCGGTATTTGCCGATAAAACAGGATGCACTTGACAAGAACAAACAGTTGAAACAGAATACAGGTTATTAATCAAGTATTAGTTTCATTATAGTATTTTTAAGGGATATATTGGCAATGACCCAATATATCCCTTTCCTTTGTAAAGAAAAACACTAAAATAGCATGAAGCATTATCGAATTTTCTCTTTTATCTTGTTGTTCATTTGTACTGCATTGGGACAAAGTTGCAGTACTCCTTCTTCCGGCCGGGAAATCCTGGATATGAATACCGATTGGGCTTTTTATCGGGGGGATGTGGAAGAGGGGAGACGGGCGGATTTGGATGATTCCGGATGGATGCCTGTTGCCTTGCCTCATATCATGCAACTGGAAACGAAACATTGTGGCGGGAACTCCATTTATGACGGGATCGGTTGGTATCGCCGTTATTTCAAACTGCCTGCAAAATATAAGGATAAACGGGTCGTCGTCTCCTTTGAAGGAGTGATGACGAATTGCGATGTTTATCTGAACGGTCAAAAAGTGACGGAACATCATGGCGGTTATATGGGATTTGTTGCAGACCTTACGGACCGTATTGATTGGAACGGTAATAATGTGCTGGCTATCCGGGTCTCTGCCGAACCGGATCCACTGACACCTCCGGGAAAGCCGCAGGACAAGATGGACTTCTATTATTATAGCGGAATTTATCGGGATGTCCGGATGGTGATTACTGACAAAGTATATATCACCGACCCGTTACAGGAAAATATTGTTGCCGGCGGAGGTCAGTTTGTGACATTTCCTGAAGTAACGAAAGACAAGGCGAGGACACATCTTGCGACCCATATTCGGAATTTGACGGATAAAGATCAAACATTGTCCGTTTTCTCGCAACTGGTCGATTCTGTAGGCCATGTCGTTGCAGAGGCTGAAACACCAGTAACCTTGCAAAAGCAATCGGACGGGACGGTGGAGCAGGATCTCATTGTCGATCGACCTGCATTATGGCATCCTTATACGCCTAATCTCTACACCTTGCATACACAGTTATTATCGGAAAATAAAGTCCTCGATGAAACCACCCGGAAAATCGGTATTCGTACTATCCGGTACACGGCCGAGGACGGGTTCTTTATCAATGGGGAAAAATTGTATATGCGTGGAGCTAACCGCCACCAGGCTTTTGCCAATGTCGGGGATGCAGCCTCCAACTCGATGCAGGTTCGGGATGTGATCGACCTGAAACGGGGAGGTTATAATGCGGTTCGCGCCGCCCATTATCCGAATGATCCGGCTTTCTTGGAAGCATGTGACGAGTATGGACTGTTAGTGGTGGAGTGTATTCCCGGATGGCAGTTCTATAATCCGGATTCCACCTTTATTAAACGTCTGTATGAAATCGGACGCCAGATGATCCGTCGTGACCGGAATCATCCATCTGTCGTTCTTTGGGAAACGGCTTTGAACGAATCCCGTTATCCGGTCTCTTTGGCAAAAGAGATTTTCGAACTGTCTCATGCCGAATATCCGGGCGACCAGATGTATACGGCAGGCGATTATTTCGGACATGCGGAGATGGAGCCTTATTATGATGTCTTTTATAAACAGGTTTCCAAATTTCCGAAAGACGGAGATGTGATGAGTAATTATCCGGAAGATTTTATAGCGATCAAGCCGTTGTTTACCCGTGAATGGGGAGATGGCGTGGGCGAAAAGCCGCGGGTCAGCCTGAAAGAAAGCGAGCAGGAGCAGATGCGCCAGTGCCGTAGCCGTATCGAGCAGCTGAACGGTAAAGGCTATTTTGACTGGTGTATGTTGGATGCCAATCCGCATATGGGCGGACATTTCGTTTGGAGCTACAATGACTATGCGCGGGGTAGCCAGGATGAAACGATGTATAGCGGTGTGGTGGATATCAACCGGTATCCGAAATTCAGCTATTTCATGTTGCAGAGTATGCGGGACAAGGCGGTTTCGCAACCGGGATTGTATGAAGGACCGATGGTCTTTATCGCTTCTTATAATGCTTCGGGTGATTTCGCCTCGTCAACGACGGATTTGACAGTATTCTCCAACTGCGACGAGGTTCGTCTGTACCGTAATGGAAAACTGATCGGAACTCAGACGCGGGCAGAACGGACTCCGCTGTATCGTTCGGTTGTTGAGAAGGGAGGCAGTCCTGTATTCGTTTTTAATGCCGGGGAATATGAAGCCGGGACATTAAAAGCGGAAGCGCTGGTGGGCGGAAAAGTTGTTGCGACCCACAGTGTGAGCACTCCGGAAAAAGCCGATCGTTTGGTTGTGGATATCAAGACGGATGGTATTGTCCCTATTGCCGACGGTTCGGATATGATCCCTGTCTACTTTAAGGTCTGTGATAAGAATGGTTCTTTGGTTTACAACTCCGGACAGGAAATCTGGATTCAGGTGTCAGGCGAAGGGGTATTGGTCGGAGATACGATCAGCCGTATCGGTATCAATCCTCAGAAGGTAGAAGGAGGTGTTGGTTTCGTATTTGTCCGCACGACGAAGAAAGCCGGTAAGATTACGGTGAGAGCGACAGCAGAGGGTTTATCTTCCGGTGAAGCGGAAATCAGTACGAAACCGTTTGAAGGAAAGTATCTGCCCGATGGAAAGCATGCCCTGTTTACCGGAAAGGAAGAAGACAATGTCGTGGTGAAACCTTCTTCCTGGCAGAAGCGTATTTTGGAGAAATCTCGCCTGAAAATAGCTTCGGTTCAGGTTGGAAGCAGCCAGGACGGGTATCCGGCTTCCAATATAATCGACAATGACGATCATACCTGGTGGATTGCCGGAGAAGACCGGTTGCCTCAGGTGGTCACTTTGGCACTGGACCGTCCGACGTACGTGGCTGCCAGCCGTATCCTTTTTCAGAAAGACAGTTCTTCTTATAAGCATAAAGTGGAGACTTCTGAGGATGGAGAACGGTGGGAACTCCTGTATGAACGCGAATGTACGGGGTGGGAGTTCAAACCGATGACGGTCGATCGGGAAGTGAAATATGTCCGCCTGACATTCGAGAATGTTTCCGAAGGACGTGCCGGCCTGGGGGAAATCTCGCTCTATTAATAAATAATTGTATAATAGTCTAATCAGAATAGCATGAAAAGAATCTTATTTATGTTGGCAGTCCTGTTCTACGGGACAAGCCTTTTTGCACAGGACAAGCCGTTCGACATTGAACATGCGCCGGCTCCTTTGTTTCGTTGTCCGATCCATGACGGTCCTACCGACCCGACGCTCGAATGGAATGAGGAGCGGCAGGAATGGTGGATGTTCTACACACAACGCCGTGCCAATGTCCCTAACTTACAGGAAGTGGCCTGTGTCTATGGTAGTAAAGTCGGGATCGCGGCTACCAAGAACAACGGTAAAAACTGGTATTATGTCGGAACGGCGAACCTGCCGGAACCCATGCAGGGACAGAGCACTTTCTGGGCTCCCGATGTGTTCAAGCATGAGGACACTTATTACATGATCGTGACCTTTATCCCCGGTATCCATCCTTTTTGGGGAGGCGATGCCCGGCTTGTCTTTTATAAGAGCAAGGACCTGATGAATTGGGACCTGGTGGAGGAAATAGAGGGTACGCATGGCTGTATTGATGCTTCGGCGTTCCAGATGCCAGACGGGACATGGAAGATGTGGTATAAAACTCCTGACTCCAAAACGAATACAGGGGTGAGTAAGGATCTGACAACTTGGAAGGTAACCGGCAAATGCGAGATTGACGATGTCCCGCACGAAGGGCCGGTTGTCTTTTATTGGAAAAATAAATACTGGAACATCATCGATGAATGCAATTTAGGATATGTCGGTTTGCATTGTTATGAATCGGATGATGCGACAAACTGGACCTATAATTCGACGATCCTGAATAAGCCAGGTCTCCGTCCGGACGATTTCGACCAGGGAAGGCATTGTGATGTCGTTGTGATTGGTGACCGTGCTTTTATCTTCTACTTCACCCACCCGGGACGAACATACAAGATGGACGGTATCGAAGTGGAAGAAAACACTTGGAACTATCATCGTGCCTCTATCCAGATTGCCGAGCTGGAATATGTGGATGGAAAGATTGTCTGCGACCGGGATAAGTATGCAAAGAAAGTCCCGTCGCCTATTGAGAGAAAGGAAAAGTAAAGGACGGATAAGGAAAATATAGGATGAAAATCGATCATTTGTTAGTGGTCTCCTTGGGGACAATTGTCGGATTGACAGCTTGTTCCTCCGACCAGAAAGAAGAGGTGCGGAAGCCGAACATCCTGATTCTGCTCGCCGACGATGCCGGATATGCGGATTTTGGATTTATGGGGTCGGCAGATATCCAGACACCTAACATAGACCGCCTGGCAGCCGAAGGGCGTATCTTTACGGATGCTCATGTAGCGGCGACAGTGAGCAGTCCTTCACGCTCCATGATGCTGACGGGCCGCTACGGACAACGCTATGGATATGAATGTAACCTGGATAAGCCGGGAGACGGCATTCCTGACGATGAAGAATTGCTTCCGGCTTTGTTGAAACGGTATGGCTATCGTACGGGCTGCATCGGAAAATGGCATTTGGGATCCGAACCTTCCCAGCGTCCGAATGCGAAAGGCTTCGATACGTTCTACGGGCTTTTGGCCGGCCATCGCTCTTATTTCTATGATCCTGAAACCAGTGATAAGGATGGGAACCTGCAACAATACCAGTATAACGGGCAGAAATTGTCTTTTGATGGTTACTTTACTGATGAGCTGGCTTCTAAGGCTCGGCAGTTTGTTGCGGAAAGCGAGCAGCCTTTTATGCTGTACATGTCCTTTACTGCTCCTCATTCTCCCAATGAAGCGACGGAAGAAGACTTGGCGCGTTTCGAAGGACAGCCCCGTCAGAAGTATGCGGCTATGATGTATGCGCTGGATCGTGGTGTCGGTAAAATCGTGGACGAGCTGAAAGCGGCGGGCAAGTTCGATGATACGATCATATTCTTTTTGAGCGACAATGGCGGTTCCACGACAAACCAGTCGTCAAACCTTCCGTTGAAAGGGTTTAAGGGAAATAAGTTCGAAGGCGGACAGCGGGTACCGTTTTTTGTTGTTTGGGGAGATCGTTTCAAACGGGATCAGTGTTTCACAGGGCTGACTTCTTCGCTGGATATTTTTGCCACGGTAGTGGATGCGTTGGATATTCCGGAAGAAGGGTTGCATAAACCGGTTGACGGCGTCTCCCTGTTGCCGTATCTTTCCGGGGAAAAATCCGGCAATCCGCATGAAGCCTTATTCTGGCGAAAGATGGATACGCGGGCCGTCCGCTCCGGTTCGTACAAGTTGATCATTACTCGCGGAGTCGATTCCGTCCTGTATAATATGGATCAGGATGTGGAAGAAATGCACGACCTTTTATCATCCGAACCGGAAAAAGCACAAGAACTCATGGAGCAATTGAGCGAATGGGAACAGACCTGCTGCAAAGATCCCCTTTGGATAGAAGAAGGCTGGGCCGAAATCACAAACGGCCTGCATGAACGTTTGATGAAAAACGAGATAAGGACGGCACAGGATCTTTGATAAAAAAAGCCTCGGTATAAAGTCGAGGCTTTTTTTATGGATAAATTGTATCTTTGCAACCATAAAAGAGAAAAAATATGATTTCTGTTGAAGGACTTACAGTTGAGTTTGGCGGGTTTACGCTTTTTGATGATGTTTCGTTTGTGGTAAATAAGAAGGATCGTATTGCACTGGTGGGAAAGAACGGTGCGGGAAAATCGACGATGCTGAAAATCTTTTTCGGATTGCAGTCGCCTACATCCGGTTCGATCAGTGTACCGAAGGAGACGACGATCGGCTATCTTCCCCAGCAGATGAAACTGGCGGATACTCAGACGGTGCGCGAAGAGGCGGAACATGCCTTCGAGCATATCCATGAGATGGAAAAAGAGATAGAACGACTGAACCAGCAACTGGCTGAGCGGACCGACTACGAAACGGAATCGTATCAAAACCTCATAGACCGTGTTACGCATCTGACGGAACATTTCCAGATGATGGGTGGAAACAATTATCATGCCGAATTGGAGCGGACATTGATCGGTCTGGGATTTAGCCGGGAAGATTTCGACCGGCCGACCTCTGAGTTCAGTGGGGGATGGCGTATGCGTATCGAGCTAGCCAAGCTTCTGCTCCGCAAGCCGGATGTTCTGTTGCTGGACGAGCCGACCAACCATTTGGATATCGAGTCCATCCAATGGCTTGAAAACTTCATAGCAACACGTGCTAATGCGGTGATCCTGGTTTCACATGACCGGGCGTTTATCGATAACACGACTTTCCGTACGATAGAGATAGAACTTGGAAAGATTTATGATTATAGGGTAAAATATTCCGAATATGTGGAGTTGCGTAAAGAGCGCCGCGAACAACAGCTTCGTGCCTTTGAAAACCAGCAGAAGAAATTGGCCGATACGGAGGCCTTCATCGAGCGTTTCCGTTATAAGGCGACTAAATCTGTACAGGTGCAATCCCGTATCAAACAATTGGAAAAGATTGAACGCATCGAAGTGGACGAAGTGGATACGGCTATGTTGAGCCTGAAATTCCCTCCGGCCCCCCGTTCTGGTTCCTATCCTGTAATAGCGGAAGATGTGGCCAAGCGCTATGGCGACCATCTGATTTTCGAACATGCCACTTTTACCATTAACCGTGGAGATAAAGTCGCTTTTGTCGGCAAGAATGGCGAAGGTAAGTCCACATTGGTCAAATGCATAATGGGAGAGATCACCGACTTTACTGGAAAGCTTCAGTTGGGGCATAATGTGAAGATCGGCTATTTTGCACAGAACCAGGCACAACTGTTAGATGAGAATATGACCGTTTTCGATACGATCGATTACGTTGCGCAGGGGGATATCCGTCTGAAGATACGGGATATACTGGGAGCTTTCATGTTCGGTGGAGAAGCATCGGACAAGAAAGTGAAGGTGTTGTCCGGTGGAGAAAAGACCCGTCTGGCCATGATCCGCCTGTTGCTGGAACCGGTGAACTTGTTGATTCTTGATGAACCGACCAACCATTTGGACATGCGTTCGAAGGATGTGCTGAAAGATGCTTTGAAAGAGTTCGATGGTACGGTTATCGTCGTTTCGCATGACCGTGAATTCCTGGATGGACTGGTAGATAAGGTCTATGAATTCGGAAATAAACGGGTTATCGAGCATTTGGGTGGTATTTATGATTTCCTGGAACATAAAAAAATGGATAGTTTGCGTGAATTGGAACGTTCCACCCAGGTTACAGTCTCTATGGAAGGAACCGTTTCGGAACCGACTCGAAACAAGCTCTCTTATGAAGCCCGCAAGGAACAAAGCAAAGCAATCAAGAAGGTTGAAAAAGCGATAGCCGAATCCGAAAAGAAAATCACGGAGCTCGAAAGCTCTATTGCAGCTATCGAGGCCAAGCTGGCCACTCCGGCAGGGGCGGCAGATGTTTCCTTATACACCGAATATTCAGGTTTGAAGAAGAACCTTTCCGACACGATGGATCTTTGGGCGGAACAGACGATGGAACTGGAAGAACTGAATGCTGCTAACAGTTAGCGGCCAATTCTTGGCAGATACGAAATTCGCAACTGTATTTCAAGCTGAAAATAAGGATACTATAATCCGAATTAATGAATATCGATACAGGTATTTATGGATGTTACTACCATTCTTTTACCTTTTGCCATTGGTCGAAAAGGCTTTTGACAATTGTCGAAAAGGTTTTTGACCAAGGGCAAAAGTCTTTTCGGCCAAGGGCAAAAGGGCAATGATAGTGCTGTCTGACAATAGAAGCATGGCGGTTGATGGTTTGAAAGTAAATATTAACGCTTGATTTTTAACTCTCTTTAGAAAATCTTTCTACCTTTGTCTACTTAAAAACTAAAAAACACAAACTTAATTCTTGCGCTATGTTAACTCAGATTATAAATGGCAAGATCCTTACCCCACAGGGCTGGTTGAAAGACGGTTCTGTTCTGATAAGCGATAATAAGATTTTGGAAGTGACTAACTGCGATCTGGCAGTGGTAGGAGCCACTTTGATAGACGCTAAAGGTATGTATATCGTGCCGGGCGGAGTAGAAATTCATGTTCACGGTGGTGGAGGCCGTGATTTTATGGAAGGTTCCGAAGAGGCCTTCCGTGTTGCAATTGCCGCCCATATGCAACATGGTACGACCAGTATTTTCCCGACACTGTCGTCTTCGACCATCCCGATGATTCGTGAAGCAGCTGCAACGACTGAGAAGTTGATGGCGGAAAAAGACAGTCCTGTCTTGGGACTTCATCTGGAAGGACATTACTTCAATATGAAGATGGCCGGCGGCCAGTTGCCGGAAAATATCAAGAATCCGGATCCGGAAGAATACATCCCTCTGTTGGAAGAAACCCATTGTATCAAGCGTTGGGATGCCGCTCCTGAATTGCCGGGTGCCATGCAGTTCGGTAAATATATCACATCGAAGGGTGTATTGGCATCTGTCGGTCATACGCAAGCCGAATACGAAGATATCCAGACTGCTTATGAAGCTGGATATACGCATGCCACACACTTCTACAACGCAATGCCCGGTTTTCACAAACGTCGCGAATATAAATATGAAGGTACAGTTGAGAGTATTTATCTGATCGACGACATGACGGTCGAGGTGGTGGCTGACGGTATCCATGTGCCTCCTACGATTCTCCGTCTGGTTTATAAGATCAAAGGCGTGGAACGGACTTGTCTGATCACCGATGCGTTGGCTTGTGCCGCAAGTGACAGCCAGACGGCGTTCGACCCGCGTGTAATCATCGAAGACGGTGTTTGCAAGCTGGCTGACCGTTCTGCTCTTGCTGGTAGCGTTGCGACTATGGACCGCTTGATCCGTACGGTTGTCCAGAAAGCAGAGATTCCCTTGGAAGATGCCGTTCGCATGGCTTCCGAAACCCCGGCGCGCATCATGGGCGTTTACGACCGTAAGGGTTCTTTGCAACGAGGTAAGGATGCGGATATCCAGATTCTGGATAAGGACTTGAATGTCCGTGCTGTTTGGGCGATGGGTAAATTAGTGGAAGGAACGAATAAACTGTTTTAAGGAAAATCGAAGAATAACATGCTGACACAAATAATAAATGGCCAGATTCTTACCCCTCAGGGATGGTTGAAGGACGGCTCCGTATTGATTAGCGATGGGAAGATTTTGGAAGTGACAAATAGTGACTTGGCTGTTATCGGGGCCAAAGTGGTTGATGCCAAGGGGATGTACATCGTCCCCGGTTTCGTAGCCATGAACGTGCACGGTGGTGGAGGTCACGATTTTAAGGAATGCACAGAAGAAGCCTTCCATAGCGCGATAGCTGCTCATATGAAGCATGGTGCGACAACTCTTTTCCCCACTTTGTCATCTTCTCCTAAAGAATTGATATGCAAAGCTGTCTCTATCTGTGAGAAGCTTATGGCGGAAAAGGATGGTCCTGTGCTGGGACTTCATGTGGAGGGACCGTATTTGAATACGAAGATGGCCGGTAACTTATACGATGTGAAAGATCCGGACGAGGAAGAATACAGGTCTATTCTGGAAAGCACGAACTGTATTAAGCGTTGGGATGCCAGTCCTGAATTGCCGGGTGCGCATGATTTCGCCCGTTATCTCAGGTCGAAAGATATCCTGGCAGCCATTACACATACGGAAGCTGAATTCGGGGATATCAAAGAGGCTTATGCGGCTGGTTTTACTCATGCTGCCCAGTTCTACAATGCAATGCCCGGTTTCCACAAGCGTCGTGAGTATAAATACGAAGGAACGGTGGAAAGTGTTTTCCTGATGGACGATATGACAGTAGAAGTGATTGCCGACGGTAAACATTTGCCTTCTACGATCCTTCGTCTGGTGTATAAGCTGAAAGGGGTGGAACGTACGTGCCTGGTAACCGATGCGCTGTCTTATGCCGCGAGCGATGTGAAACCGGCTGAAGGCTCACGTATTATCATTGAGGATGGCGTCTGCAAGTTGGCCGACCATTCTTCGCTTGCCGGGAGTATTGCCACGATGGATGTGCTGGTTCGTACGATGGTTCAAAAAGCCAATATCCCGTTGGCCGATGCTGTTCGCATGGCTTCCGAAACTCCGGCACGCCTGATGGGGGTATCCGACCGTACAGGTACGTTGCAGCGTGGAAAAGATGCCGATATCATCATCCTGGACCGCAATCTGGCTGTCCGTGCCGTTTGGTCGATGGGACATCTGGTTCCAGCTGCCAATACGCTGTTTTAAAGAAATATGAACCGTAAATGCAGATTTATCGATGTGAAACCTGGATGGCATGATTATGCAAAATAATTGTCATTCCGTAGGGGCAGGGCTCTGCTCTGCCCATTGAACCCGGGCAGACGGGCGTTATTTTTATTGGGCGGAGTAGAACCCCGCCCCTACGTTGCCATATAAATTCACACCGGTAAACCATCATTTACGGTTCATATCTTCCAAACCTTGTATTATCTATATTGCCTATAACCGTATTGATTTTTTTAATGGTCTGGTAAAGCTAAATTCGTTTATTTATTGTTATATTTGTGATTCAAGTTATGATAATATACTAAATCAAGAATTAAACATGAAAACAGACCTTAGTTCGCAGATTACCCTGACGCGAATACCGCAGCGGTACTATCGTCCGGAGAATGCTTTTGAGCATTCAGTTTTAACCCGTCTGGAAAAGATTCCGACAAACATCTATGAATCGGCTGATGAAGGTTCGTTTGCTATCGCTAAGGAGATAGCGGACCAGATTCGCAAGAAACAGGAAATCGGTGAAAATTTTGTGATGGCTATTCCCGGAGGCCGTTCTCCGTTGAGTGTATATAAAGAATTGATCCGTATGCATAAGGAAGAGCAACTGAGCTTCCGCAACGTAGTTGTCTTTGTCGAATATGAATTCTTCCCGCTTGTCTCCCCTTCCGCCGGCAACGTAGCGCAGTTGAAAGAGGCTTTGCTGGACCATATTGATATTGCTCCTGAGAATATTTATGCTCCCGACGGATGTATGCCGAAGGATGCCATCATCGATTTCTGCCGGATGTACGAAGAAAACATCCAGAAGGCAGGCGGTTTGGATTATATCCTATTAGGCGTGGGACATGCGAGCAACATTATGTTCAATGGCGTAGGTTCGACTTTGAGTTCGCGTACCCGTCTGGTTCTGTTGGAAGGGGCAGCCCGTAAAGAAGCTTCCCGTACATTCCCGTCACTGGACAATGTGCCCGCGGGTGTTATCACAATGGGGATCGCTACCATGATGAAAGCCCGTAATGTGATCCTGATGGCGTGGGGTGAAGATAAGGCGAAGATCATTGCAAAAACGGTGGAAGGCAAAGTGAGCGACGCTGTTCCCTCTTCTTACCTCCAGAATCATACGAATGCGAAAGTCGTAGTCGATTTGTCTGCCGCGTATGATCTGACACGTATCAGCCATCCCTGGCTGGTTACCAATTGCGAGTGGGATAACAAATTGATCCGTCGCGCAATCGTTTGGTTGTGCCAGTTGACGGGCAAACCGATCTTGAAACTGACAAACAAGGATTATAGCGAAAACGGCCTGGGTGAGCTGCTTGCCCTGTACGGTTCGGCCTATAATGTGAATATCAGAGTATTCAACGATATCCAGCACACGATTACCGGATGGCCGGGAGGCAAGCCGAATGCGGACGATTCAAACCGTCCCGAACGTGCAACCCCGTATCCGAAGAAAGTCATTATCTTCAGTCCGCATCCAGATGACGATGTAATCTCAATGGGCGGTACATTCCACCGTTTGTGTGAACAGCATCACGATGTGCATGTCGCTTACGAAACTTCCGGCAATATTGCCGTAGGGGATGAAGAAGTAATCCGCTATTGCGAATATCTGCGTGACGTTTGTGCCAAATATACCGAAGACGAAACGGTTAAGAAGAAAGCTGAAGAAATCATCCATTTCCTCCGTTATGAAAAGGTGGAAGGTGAAGCTGAAAAACGCGATGTACTCTTTATGAAAGGTACGATCCGTCGGGAAGAAGCCCGTGCAGGTGCCCGTTACAGCGGAATCAAGAGTGACGACCATATCCACTTCCTCGACCTGCCTTTCTATGAAACAGGGTTGGTGAAGAAGAACGACCTGAGCGAAGCGGATATTGCCATCGTGAAGAAGTTGTTGACGGATGTGAAGCCTGATGAGATGTTTGTTGCTGGTGATCTTGCCGACCCGCATGGCACTCATCGTGTATGTTTGAATGCTGTTCTGGCGGCTATCGACGAACTGAAAGATGAAGAATGGTTGAAGAACTGCCGTATCTGGATGTATCGCGGAGCTTGGGCTGAATGGGAAATGGACCATGTGGAAATGGCTGTTCCTATCTCTCCCGAAGAATTGCGGCACAAGAGAAATGCGATCCTGAAACACCAGTCGCAGGCTGAAAGCGCACCGTTCCTCGGAGACGACGAACGCTTGTTCTGGCAGCGTGCCGAAGACCGTAACCGTGCTACTGCCGAACTGTATCATCAGTTAGGTCTTGCTTCTTATGAAGCGATGGAAGCATTCGTACAATATGTTCCGGTTCGATAAGTAACCCGGACTGTCATAAAAAAGAGAGGGCGACTCGATCATCGGGCCGCCCTTCTTCGTTGTTTAATATATATAATATGAATTAGTAAGTGGTTCCTTGGAAAACGTTGGAGTCAGAATAAGGAAGCAATGTTCCGTTCATTGTCAGGTCGTTTCCTGAGAAGTTCGGGTCGACGGTAACCATTGCATTGTTGGTTCCGCTGTATAGTACCAGGTTTACGGTTGCAGAGATAAAGATACCCTGTACGCTCATGGAGAGATACACGTTCCCGTTGTTTTCCTGTTTAACCTGTACATTGGATGCTGAACCTTGTACGGTGATACCACCTAATCCGTTAGGACCGGGGTAAGGAGAGTTGGAGGCGATCTGAACCATAGCCTGTCCGTCGTTCAATGAAACGAAGTTTGTGTTTGAGTTTACATAGTAAACACGTCCGTTCAACGGTTGTACGGAGTTGGCTTCGAGTACGAACGACTGGTTTGTGATAGCTTGCATGGCATTGTTGAATGCTTCTTCGCCCATGACGGCGTCTTTAGCTAACCTTTCTTCTTTTTTCTCTTTTCTTTCCTGCTTTTTTTCAGCTTTTTCTGCGGCTTTACTTGTTTGAGCCTGCACATGGGTCATGCCACCCAACAGAAGGGTGAAGATCACCATCATAGATACAATTCTTTTCATACGACTTAGTTTAAAACGTTTATTCAAAAATGTAATAAAAGAACAAGCTGATAGGGGAAATGTTTAAAATCTCCCGTATTTTTGTAGGGATAATAATCGTTTGATATGAAAATAGATGTTTGTTTTTCACCGGTATTATATCCGGTCTATCATAATCCGGAAGCTATCGTGGTGGTCGTGGATGTGTTTCGTGCGACGACGACGATGGCCGCCGCTTTTAGTAATGGAGTTAGTAGCATTCGCCCGGTCGCAACTGTCGAAGAGGCCGAGGCATATAAGGCAAAAGGCTGGCTGGTCGGAGCGGAACGGAATGTGAAGCGATGTGAGTTTGCCGATTTCGGGAATTCCCCGTTCGATTATACGTCGGAAAAGGTGTTTGGGAAAGATATTGTGTTCACCACGACCAACGGCACGCGTGCGATCACGATCGCCAGAGCCGCTTTCCGGGTGATAACGGGAGCTTTCATTAATTTGCAGGCGGTGGCCGGTTACTGTGTCCGTCATAAGCGGGATGTGGTCGTGCTCTGTTCCGGATGGCAGGATAAGGTGAATATAGAAGATACGCTTTTTGGCGGAGCTTTGACGGATGTGTTACTGAATACCGGCCTGTATGAAATGGGCAGTGATGCTGCCGTGATTGCCCGTGATATGTGGACGAGTAACAAGGAGGATCTGTTTGCTTATCTGGAGACGACGGATCATATGGGACGTCTGAAAGCGAACCACCTCGAGGAGGCTGTTCCCTATTGCCTGACTTTGAGTATTACGGACAAGGTTCCCGAACTTTCGATAGAGGGAGATACATTAATATTATGTTGACAAGAAATGGAATATATGGAAAAATATACCGGAAAAGTACGTTTTGGAGTAGTCGGAACTAATTTTATAACCGACTGGGTGATTGCTGGGGCGCGGCAGGACAACCGTTTTGAATTGGTTGCTGTTTATTCCCGCAAGCAGGAAACGGCAGATGCCTTTGCCGTCAAACATCAGATACCTTATACTTTCACCTCTCTGGAAGAGATGGCGGAAAGTCCGTTGATCGATGCCGTGTATATCGCATCGCCTAATTTCCTTCATGCGGAGCAGAGTATTTTGTGTATGAAACATGGAAAGCATGTGCTCTGTGAGAAACCTTTCGCTTCGAATGCACGGGAAGTGAGGGAGATGGTCGCTGCCTCGGAGGAATATGATGTTACGCTGATGGAGGCAATGAAACCGACCCTTACCCCGAATTTCCGGTCTGTGCTGGAGAACTTAGGACGCTTGGGAACGATACGGCGTTATTTTTCCTGCTATTGCCAGTATTCTTCCCGTTATGATAAGTTTAAGGAAGGAGTCGTACTGAATGCCTTCAGACCGGAACTGTCGAACGGGGCGATGATGGATATCGGGATTTATACCGTTTATCCGATGGTCGTTTTGTTCGGACGCCCAAAAAAGATCGATGCTTCCGGGATTGTCCTTTCGTCCGGAGCGGATGGACAGGGAGCTGTCAATTTCGAATACGAAGGGATGAATGCGACCGTCCTCTATTCTAAGATAGCTAATTCTTCCCTGCCCACGGAGATACAGGGGGAAGAGGGAAACATAACACTCGACCGGATCAATATAATCGGAGAGGTGAAATATACGCCTCGTCTGGCAGCTGCTTCCGGTAAAGGTCCCTCTGCCGAACATCAGGATATAAGTGCCGTGACGGACAAGGATGAATATTATTATGAGGTGGCAGAGTTTATCGATCTGGTTCTGTCCCGCAAACGCCAGTCTGGAATTAACAGTCACGAACATTCCCTGATCACACTGGAAATCATCGATGAGGTACGCAGGCAGTTGGGGATTCGGTATCCGGCTGACCGATATTGATTGTTACTTTTCTCTTGAAAGAAAAGTAACCAAAAGTTCAAGGCTTAACCGTCTGGGCTACTTCGGCCAAAGACTCCGCTGTCGCCTGCGAAACTCGCTTCGCTCAGACAGCGCAGACTCCGGACGCTCCGCCTTTGCCCTCTGCTTGACGCCCCTCCGCTTAGGCCTCTCTTAGAAAGCTGCGCTTTCTCTTAGGATGGCCGATGCCGACTGTTCTTTTGCGGCCCTGTGCGGGGCACGGGGACAAGCCCGTTCCCGCACTTGATGCGGGATCACAAAGAGGCAGGCGGTATCGGCCATCTCCAAAGAGTCGTCAGGCTCTATTTCCGGCCTAAGCTGGTGAGCGTCAAGCGCAGTGATCGCAGTGATCGTCCGGAGTGTCTGCTGTTTGAGCGAAGCGAGTTTCAGACGCGACAGCGAACGGAGGGAACGGAGTAGCGAAGCAGCTTAAGCCTTGATCTTTTGGTTACTTTTGGATCAAGCCAAAAGTAACAATCAATATTCCCGAAGGAAATACCGCATCAAGAACTCCCAGTTCTCATGAACGATCGCCTTGCTGCGTTCCTCGCCGAGCAGGCTCTTCGCCTGTGCATCGGCTAACATGCCTTTTTCTTCCAATATTCTCAGCAGATACGGTCTGCATTGCCGGATCATGAAGAAGGATATACCTTGGTCTTCCGCCTCTTTCTGATCGTAGAAAGGATTGTTTTCGTCTTTGATATACTTGACGCCGGAGGTCAGGACTTGCAGACCTTCTGTCGGAGTGGCATAAACGGCAAATTTCCGGGAGGCAGTATCGCCTTCCACCCCTTCCATCTCGATACCGGCCTTCGTCAGGAAATCTAAGAATTCCTGCTTGTTTTGGAAATAAAGGAGCGCTTTGCCATCTGCTGCTGCCGTAAATTTTTCGAAATGCTCGGCCAGCTTTTTCTTGCTCTCTTCGGACATTGGTTCTGTGAACGCTTGTGCCTCTTCACCTTCTTTAACGAACAGGCTGTGATCCGGATGGTCTGCCGGAAGGATCAACGAAAGCCATTTTGGGGAGGTATAGGCCAGGAATGCACTTTTGGAAATATGTGCCAAAGCCTTATGGATGGCCATGATGTACTGCTCGTTCTGTTCTTTCGCCTGTTCCCAATATTCCTTGACTGTATCCGTCAGTTCCTGTAGTGAATCGGTAAATAGGTAAGATTGGTAATGGAACCAATAGAGCAAATTCAAGTATTTGTCTTTATCCTCATAGCGGGTTTCCGGAGCAAAAAGCTGTTGCATCCGTTCGTTCTCCGGGGCAGTTGTCCATTCTTCGCAGAACATCTGATAGATCAGGCTGGCTGTCTCGCCGTTTGCCGCATTGTCGGGACCGACGAACGTACTGTTGGCAAGGCCGTGGTACTGCTGTGTGTAATGCCAGAGTAGGAACCGGATGTCTTCGTAGTTGACTTCGTCATCATAATAATGATCATCAGGCGTGTAGAACGGCAGGTATTTGCCGTACAGGGCTTTGTGCTCCGTAATGAACGAGCGCCAAATATTCAGGCCGGAAATCACGTCTTCGAAATAGGCGGCCATACGTATGCTGATCTGCTTCACCTCGTTCTTCTCGAAAGAATAGGCGAGATTCGTCTCTTCCAACATTCCGTAAATACGGTTTGCAATATTAGTATAATAGAGGTCAGTCGGATCTGACTGCTTATAAGGGTGCAACTGCAACCAATCTTTCGGATAGATTTTAATGTCCTTCATATATTAAATAATTCGTGTCCATATTAATGATATGTGGCACAAATGTAACAAATATTTAGTTGTAAACGGATTGTAATAATCGTTTTTACAATGTAATCCTGTTTACATCTTCCTGCAATACGCCCCTTCTACTTTTGCCGGCAAATAAATGTAACAAGTAGTAAGGAATGGGAAACAAGTGTGAAACAGGATATGTGAAGAGGTTCTTTCTTTTGTTGTTAGGAAGTTTTCTTTCGCTGTCTGCCTGGGCGCAGACGGGTGTTATCTGCGGAACGGTGTCGGATGCTAAATTTAAAGATGCGCTGATCGGTGCTTCGGTCGTGATCGAAGGGACTACGGTGGGAGCGATTGCCGATGTGGAGGGGAACTTCCGTATAGAGAATGTCAAACCGGGAAAATATACGGTCGTCGCTTCTTATGTCTCTTATAAATCGGAAACTATCCGAGACGTCGTGGTGAAAGCACACCAGGAATCAGTGCTGAGGATCGAACTGTCGGATGCCGACCTGCAACTTCAGAACGTGGTGGTTGTAGCACAGCGGAAGTTAGGGACGGAAACCGCCATTATCAATACGCTACGAAACAGCCTGCCGGTCGTAAGCGGCATTTCAGCCCAGCAGATCGGCAAGACACAGGATAGCGATGCCGCCGAGGTGTTGCGCCGTATTCCGGGGCTTACGATTGTGGATGACCGGTTTGTGGTGGTCCGAGGGCTGGCGCAACGATATAATAATGTCTGGCTGAACAAGGCGACTACTCCTTCGAGCGAGACGGACAGCCGGGCGTTCTCGTTCGATGTACTTCCTTCTTCGCTGATTGACAATATGATGGTCTACAAAAGTCCGTCTGCTGAACTGCCGGCCGATTTCTCCGGTGGTTTCGTACAAGTGATGACCAAAAATATACCGGACGGGAATACTTTCAACGTCTCTTACCAGATGGGATTCAATACGAATGCCACTTTCCGGAGTTTCCAGCTGACAGACGGGAACTGGAAAGATTATCTCGGTTTTGGAGCCGGACTGCGGAGTCTGCCCTCTTCTTTCCCTTCTCATTTAGGGGATTATTCGACAGAGGAAGCCGCAGCCTTCACACGCCGGATCAACCAGCGGTGGGGAATCAATCGGTTCACGGCCGTCCCGGACCAAAAGATATCGCTCACTTCGCACCGTTCGTACGATGTAGGCGACTGGAGAATCGGGAATATCACGAATGTGAATTGGAGTACGGGGTACGACTATTCGGAGACGGTGAATAACAACTATATCGCCTACGATGTGGCGAACGATGCCTCACGTCCACGTTTTGAGTACAACGATGTCCGCTATAAGAATATTTCCAAGTTGGGAGCCTTGTTCAACTGGTCGTTTATGAAAGGTAACCATAAGTACGAGTTCCGTAACTTCTTCAGCCAGCGTGGTGTTTCCGCCTTGACACAACGGGAAGGAATGAACTACTATTCCGACAAGGCGATCCGCAAATGGGAATCCCTTTATACCGGACGTACTACCTACTCAGGACAGCTCGGCGGTACGCATACGTTGCAGGAGAATACTGGCAAAGTGGACTGGACCGCGGGCTATGCCTTTGCGTCTTATCGGGAGCCGGACCGTAAGATCGTGAACTCCATCCTTGACGAGGCGAAGACGGACTTGCCGAACTATTACGTCTCCGACCCGATGCGTTATTATCAGGATCTGAAAGACCATAGTGTCTCGCTTGCCGCCAATTATGAACATAAGTTCACTGTCTCCGACAAGTTCGCCCCTGTTCTTAACGGTGGTGTCTATGGAGAATACAAGAGCCGTGCGTTCGATGCCCGCCGGTTTGGCTACAACCTCTTGGGAAAAGGGTATGACCGGTATGCTGACTGGGATTATACGGGATTGTTCAGTGATGAAAACATTTCGGCAGACCGGATATGGATGCGTGAGACGACGACGAACAGCGACTCTTATACTTCCGAAAATATCCTGGGAGCTGCTTATGTTTCTGCCAAACTGAACTATGGGGAGGCGTTGAATGCAAATATCGGTGTCCGCATGGAATACTATAACCTGAAAATGGATGGCTACAGTTCGGACGGTACGACTCCTGTCCATTTGGATAACCGGACGGCCGATTTCTTTCCTTCCGTCAATGTCTCCTACAACCTGTCTGCGAAACATCTTGTGCGTGCCGCTTACGGTCGCTCGGTCAACCGGCCGGAGTTCCGCGAGGTGGTGCCGTATGTGTATTTCAACTTCGAACGAGATGCGAATATCGTCGGTAATACCGGATTGAAAAATGCGTATGCGGACAACTTGGATGTGCGTTATGAGTTCTATCCGGCATCCGGCGAGATGATAACGGTCGGGGCTTTTTACAAGCGGTTCAAGGACCCGATCGAGGAAACCTATAACGAGGCGGGTTCCGGTCTGCAATATACCTACCACAATGCGAAGAATGCCGAGACGTTCGGTATTGAGTTGGATGTGAAGAAAAGCCTCGACTTCATCGGACTGAGAGGGTTGAGCTTGGTTTGCAATGCCGCCTATATTCATAGCCGTGTCCGCTTTGAGGAAGGAGCACCCGAACGTGACCGGCCGTTGGCGGGACAATCTCCTTACTTGGTGAATGCCGGCCTGTTTTATCAGCACGACGACAAAGGAATCTCAGCCTCGCTTCTTTATAACCGTATAGGGAAGCGTATCGAATCGGTCGGTGTTCCGATGCAGAACCAGAATGAAGATATTCCCGACATATACGAGATGCCTCGTAACTCTCTGGACCTGACCTTCTCGAAGAAGATAGGCAAGGTGGTCGAGATCAAAGCGGGAATCCAGGATATGCTGAATTCTAAAATCGAATACAAGCAGTTCGTGAAGCTGGCGGATGAGAACGGGGGCAAGCGTGAACGGGAACAGTTGGTGCGCAGCTACCGTCCAGGAGTGGATATTAACGTCGGTGTCTCCCTCAAGTTTTAAAGTGAATTGGAATATATCTCTATTACAAACAAAATGTGATTATTATGAACAGATTTCTATTGAAAGGTTGGGCCTCTGTATGTGCATTGGCCGTTATGTTTGGAACGGTGTCTTGTAGCGAAGACGACAAGCCCGTTGGCACCATAGCCGTGTCGGCTGTTGCCGTAAGTCCTGCGACTGCAACTGTCAAGGTGGGCGAGTCGGTGACATTGTCCGCCACGATTACTCCGGAAGATGCAACGGACAAAACGATAACATGGAGTTCCTCTGATGAAAAGGTGGCAACGGTAGATGCCGGTAAGGTGACTGGGGTTGCCGAGGGTACTGCCACGATCACTGCTACGACTAAGGATGGTGAGAAGACGGCTACTTGCGCCGTGACTGTTTCCAATAGTGCCCCCTCTTCCAAAGAGGTGATCCTTGAAGGCGAAATTACTTCCGATCTTACGCTGAATGCTGCTGATAAGAACTATCTGAAAGGCTTTGTTTATGTAAAGCCGGGGGCTACGTTGACAATCGAAGCCGGAACGGTTATCAAAGGTGTGTCCGTCTCTTCCGGTGAAAAGGCCGCCTCTTTGATTATAGAACCGGGTGCAAAGATCATGGCTGAAGGTACAGTCGACAAACCGATCGTCTTTACTTCCGATAAAGAGCCGGGCAAGCGTGTGACTGGTGACTGGGGTGGTTTGATTATCTGTGGCAACGCCCGTGTGAACCAGACAAAAAGACCGGTTATAGAAGGTGGACCCGGAACGGAATATGGTAATACGACCTCCGATGAATTTAACGGTGAGAGTTCCGGTAAGCTAAAATATGTCCGCATCGAATTTGCCGGTTATCCTTTGGAGCCGGACAAGGAGATCAACGGTTTGACATTCGGAGGGGTAGGTAGCGGTACGGAAGTGGAGTTCGTACAGGTGTCTTATTCCAATGACGATTCGTATGAATGGTTCGGTGGGACGGTCAATGCCAAGCACTTGGTGGCTTACAAAGGCTGGGACGATGATTTTGACACCGATTATGGCTATACCGGTAACTTGCAGTTCCTGTTGAGCGTACGTGACAAGGATATCGCTGATACTTCCGACTCTAACGGCTTCGAATCCGATAATGATGCAAGCGGCTCCTCCAACACTCCGCTGACGAAGCCGATCTTCTCAAATGTAACCTTGATCGGTCCGTTCTATGGAAAAGTATCTGATATGACACAGGCAGAGGTAGAGGCAAAGACTGCCGATGCCGCCAATGGTGCCAAGGGTGGTAAATTCCAGGCTGCTATGCACCTGCGCCGTAATTCGAGCCTGAACGTCTACAATTCCGTATTCACAGGATGGCCTTACGGACTTCGTGCAACGGATAAGAAAGGTACGGCAAACGACGGTATCGCTGTGAAGAACGTCATTTTCGCCGGTATGTGGAAGAATTTCTATGATGATGAAAAAGTAAGCGAGAATTTCTTCAACCGAGCTGGCAACAATACGACTTTGGCAACGACCAACGAGATTATCTCAAAAGACGGTGACTATTCTTCCGTCATCGCTTCTGCTGTACAGGGAGCTGAATTTATCGACGAAGTCCTGAACAACAACTTCTTCGAGAAAGTAACCTACAAAGGGGCTTTTGACGGTACGAACGATTGGACAGCCGGTTGGACAAACTGGGACCCGCAGAACACTGAATATTAAAAAAAGATGATAAAGAGATTATTATTGACATCGACATTATTGGCAAGTTCTGCCCTGGCGATCCAGGCGCAGGACTTGTTCCTTAGCGAAGGCCAGTATTATACGGACGAGTCTCAAACGACTCCTTACACTGGCCGTTATACCGAGTTTTATGACGACGGTATGTTGAAGATGGAACTTTTCCTCAAAGACGGTCGCCCCGAAGGAACGTATGTGATTTATTATCCCGACGGTAAGATCGCGGAAGTCCGTTCTTACTATCACGGTATTTTCCATGGAGAGTGGCGCACGTATAACGAAGCTGGACAACTGACCGGTATCGCTTCCTATAAAGAGGGGCAGAAGGACGGCCCTTGGCGGGTATGGAACGACAAAGGCGTCCTCCGTTTCGAGATGTTCTATACCAAAGGAAAGAAGATCGGTATTTGGCGTACCTGGGATGATGATGGCAGACTGTTGACGGAAGAGAAGCAAGAGGAGTAATTGACACACCTTCCGACAGGGAAGGTTATCGGTTCCCTAAATCGTCATACAAGGTTTGAAGGAGTGCCTTTCCTTTGCGAAGTCGTAGGTCACTGCCTTCGCGGGGTGTTTCGATCAGAGTTTTTTTCCCTTCGTTGTCATAGACGGAGATACCTGTACTGTCAATAAATCCGAACCCGTTGGAATAAGTATAGAAAGCATATTCCGGGTAATCGGGACTTAGGATGTTCCGGCTGAAAGTAAAAGCGTCGTGATCGATCCCTAACTGGTTCAACAAAGTGGCGGCAAGATCCGTCTGGTTGGCAAGTTTGTCAATCACGACGGGTTCTTTCACCGCACCGCCGATCCAGAGCATCGGGATATGATAGCGGCGGGGCTCATAGCCCGTCACATCTTTCGGATAAGGATATCCGTGGTCGGAAACGAAAATAACCAGCGTATTCTTCCACACAGGCAGCTCTTTCAATTTTTCTATGAAGTGGCCGATACAACTGTCCGTGAAAGCAACCGAGTTCGGATATAGTCCCATTTCATCCAACCGGTGATAAGGAACTTCAAACGGCTCATGGCTACTTAATGTCAGGAAAGTAGTCAGCCAGGGGGCTTGGTTGTCCCGGCTTTTGATGTCTTCGTATAGGTAGCGGAATGTAATATCGTCGTTCGCTCCCCATTTACTCAGGCGGCTGGTGATCGGAAAATCACGGTCTGCCGTGATCCGGCTATAACCGGAGCCGAAGAAATAACTCTGCATATTGGTGAAGTTGATGTCTCCGCCATAAAGCATATTGGCAATATATCCTTCGTTTGTCAGGCTCTTGGCGATAGAGGGGAGCGTTTGACTTTTTGCCGGATACTTCATGATGGAAGTGGTAGGCTGTGCCAGGTACCCGTTTAACACTGAAACGATTCCTCTGTCTGTTCGGAATGAATTGGCATACATATTCGTAAAAAGCACTCCTTCCCGACTTAACCGGTTCAGGTTAGGCGTAATGACGGAATCTCCACCGACAGCTCCGACCGCGTTTGCCGAGAAACTTTCCATCAGGATAATCAATATATTCGGCCGAGAGGTATTGAGAAGGGTCTGCGGTTTCATGGAGTCTTCCTCGTTTCCGTACCCGGTACGGGGGGACGAGGACAAGGTTTCCATCACTTCCTTCCTTTCCTCTTCCGGGAAGAAATTGAACTGTGCCGCAAAATCCTGTTGCTTGCTAAGCGAAGCGATCAGGCCGAAACAAGGATTGATGGCCGAATGGTTGAGGAACTGGTTCTGGCTGAAATACACCATTCCAACGTTGGCCGTCGAAGTTGTTACGCCTCCCCGTATTGGAATAAAGAGTATTCCTCCCGATAATAGGATGACAAGACTGCCGCTCAGTCGTTTCCGCACCTGTGTTTCAGGGAAGAGTGGAACGATACACTTCTTCAACACCCAATATATCCCGGAAGCATATATGACGAACATCCCCAATTGAGCAAAGAACTGTCCCAGCGGTACGCTTGCCATTGCATCTTTGGGCGATTGAAGATAGAAGAAAAGAGTTGCATCCAGCCTGAACCCCCAATAGCCGTATAAAGCCACATCTACAGAGAAGATCGCTGCGATCAATATCGCCATGATCCCGAAATATCCTTTTAGCAGCTTCTTATAAAAAGTCCCCGGCAACCATATCGAAACGAGTGTCATCAGCAAAGGCAATGCCGTCAGATAGCCGGCCATCGTACAGTCCAACAGCAACCCGTGTGTAATTACCTTAAGGTAATCGCTTAGCGAGCATCCGCTCGCTAAGGCATGGTGGTACAGCAGAAACACTGGCTTCTGGACCGCCAAAAGTGGCAACCAGATGAAAAATAGGGCAAGGAGGAAGAGAATTCTTTTCTTCATTACATTATTTATAAAGCTTTTCTCTCAGCTCGGCAACCTTCGGATCAGTAATATAATCGTCGTATTCCATTATACGATCGATGATACCATTCGGAGTCAGCTCGATGATGCGGTTGGCAACCGTTTGAATGAACTCGTGGTCATGGCTGGAGAACAAGACGTTTCCTTTGAATGACTGTAACGTGTTGTTGAATGCCTGGATGGATTCCAAGTCCAGGTGGTTGGTCGGCGTGTCGAGGATGATGCAGTTGGCATCTGTCAACATCATGCGGGAGATCATACAACGCATCTTCTCACCTCCGGAAAGTACCCCTACTTTTTTCAACAGCTCTTCGCCGGAAAACAGCATACGTCCGAGGAAGCCTTTCAGGAAGACTTCATTGGTGTCAGGTGAGAACTGGCTCAGCCAGTCGATCAGGTTGTAATCCGAATTGAAATATTTGGAGTTGTCGAGTGGCAAATAGGTCGTCGTGATGGTTTGTCCCCACTGATACGTTCCGGCATCGGCCTTTTCTTCTCCGTTGATGATCTGGAAAAGGGCGGTCATCGCACGCGGGTCGTGACTGATGAATACGATCTTGTCGTCTTTTTCCACATTGAAGTTCAAATCCTGGAACAGGACTTTGCCGTCGATGGACTTTGTCAGCCCCTTTACTTCCAATATCTGGTTGCCCGGTTCGCGGTTGGGCGTGAACAGGATACCCGGATAGCGTCGTGAAGACGGCTTGATTTCTTCGATGTTTAGTTTCTCCAACATCTTTTTGCGACTGGTCGTCTGTTTGGACTTCGCTACGTTGGCACTGAAACGACGGATGAACTCTTCCAATTCTTTCTTCTTCTCTTCCGCTTTCTTATTCTGGTTCTGCTGCTGGCGAAGTGCTAACTGGCTGGATTCGTACCAGAAGCTGTAGTTTCCGGCGAACATTTGCAGTTTGCCGAAGTCGATATCTACCGTATGAGTACAAACAGAGTCGAGGAAGTGGCGGTCGTGGCTGACAACCAACACTGTGTGCTCGAAGTTTGCTAGGTAGTTTTCAAGCCACATAACGGTTTCAAGGTCGAGGTCGTTGGTCGGCTCGTCCAGCAACAGGTTGTCGGGTTGTCCGAAGAGGGCGCGTGCCAGCAGGACACGTACTTTCTGCTTACCGCTCATGTCCTTCATCAGCGTGTAGTGGAATTCTTCCGTGATACCCAAGCCACTCAATAGGGCGGCCGCATCGCTTTCGGCATTCCAGCCTTCCATTTCGGCGAATTTTTCTTCCAGTTCCGATACGCGGATACCGTCGGCATCGCTGAAATCAGGCTTTGCATACAAGGCGTTTTTCTCGCTCATCACCTCCCAAAGGGTGGTGTGTCCCATCAACACCGTGTCCATTACGGTATATTCGTCGAATGCGAAGTGGTCCTGGCTCAATACGGAAAGACGTTCACCCGGTCCTAAAGATACCGTTCCTCGTGTAGGGTCCAGCTGCTTGCTGATAACACGGAGGAATGTTGATTTGCCGGCGCCGTTAGCTCCGATGATACCGTAGCAATTGCCCGGTGTAAACTTCATATTGACATCCTGGAACAGGATACGTTTTCCGAACTGTACGTCCAGATTGTTAACCGTTATCATATCTTCTATACCTATTAATTTGCTTATGAGTGTGCAAAGGTACAAAAAATATCGGTTACTTTCGGATTAAGCGAAAGTAACTATTTGTACAAGCCTTCCCTCGACAGCAAATGATCCAGGTTGGCCACTCCTAACGTCACGATCGCGATTACGGTGGCGGCATGCTCCTGATATTCCGGGATGCTTTTGCTGTAAGTGTCGCGTTCGGTGTGCCAGATCTCACCGTAGTTGAAGTTGTATCCTTTGATGTCCTTTTCGTTGAAGGCGATGGCCGGTACTGCTTCGACAGCAAAAACGGATGCATCCGTACCGGCAGGTTTGGCAGGTTTAGTGAACGGGCCGGCTTCTTTCACTTCGAACGGATAGTCGAGGCGGATCTTCTTGACGGGCGCGCATATCTTCACGAAGTCCTGATACATCGCTTTCGGAACATTGAGTCCGACGGGAGGTGTCGGGCCTCCGTCGCGGTTGAACAAGTTGGAGATTTTATCTAACTTATCTTTATTGGCTTTCACCCAGGCTGTAGAACCTAACAATCCGAATTCTTCGCCAGCAAAAGCACAGAATAACATCGTCCGTTTAGGCTTCGCACCGGATTTCATGATCATGCGGGCCGCTTCCATTACCGGAGTGATGCCGGAACCGCAGTCCACACCACCCGTCGCCACGTCGAACGCATCCAGATGGCCGCTTGCCATCACATACTCGTCCGGGTATTGGGTGCCTTTGATTTTACCGATCACATTATAGTATTTCACCGGCCCCATACGGAAATGGTTGCGGATATCGAATTCAAGGAAGAAGGTACGGCGTTCCTTTACCATCTGCTTGATGGTCGCATATTGGTGCTCGTCCAACTTGATGTCGCAGACGTCCGGCAGATTGTCGAAGGTGAAAGTCGGGTCGTTCATGATTGTCCTGTCATAGAGCGCTCTGAGCGGAACTGTTGCCGACTGGATAAAGCCTAATACACCGGCTTCGCACATCTGTTTGTAGAACAAGGCCGGGACATCCTCTTTCAATGGCAGCAGCGGGTTGTCGGTATTGTTGCGCCAGTTATCCTTCATGATCTGGTAGTTCTTTTGGGCCGTTTCATTGTTTTCGGCAATGATGGTGGCGCGTATGGAATCGCCTTTAGCGGAACGGTCGACCGGCCAGCCGACATTCTTTCCGTTGATCAGCACCCAAGCCCCTTTGAGTTGTCCTTTTATACGGTCGAATTCGCTTTGGGTAAGCGGTTCTTGTAAGACGTGTCCACGTTGAACCCCCTTTGTCCCGGCAGTGTAGGAGGGAGTGACGAAATGTAGTTCCATCCCGTTCTCTCCTAATAGCTTGCCGAACCACGGCCCCCGGTTGAAGCCGACCGGTAGCGTACCGGCCTCTTGCAGTTCAACTTCCAATCCCCATTCCTTAAACTTGGAAGACACCCAATCGACTGCATTGTCGTATGCGTTCGAGCCGATCACGCGGCCGCCGATGCGGTTGGTGAGTACATCTAAATGATCCATCACCTGATTATCCGTTTGACCGATTTCGATGATTTTATTTACCGTAGCGTCCTGTGCCGGAACCGAATGAACAGCCATGCAAGCCATCGCTGCCCAGATAAGTAAAGCTCGTTTCATATTGTGTGTTTTTTATGGTAATGCAAATTAAGATATAAAAAAGTCGTGTTCCAAATGAATCAGGGGGGAATGTAGAGCAGCGCTAAGAGAATTTCTTAGACAAGCCTTCCCTTTTTGTCATTTTCTTGAATTATACCTACTTTTGTGCTTTAAATAACGAATAGGAATATGATATTTTACTTTACCGGAACAGGGAACTCCCTTTGGGTGGCAAAGACGTTGAGTGAAACGTTGGGAGAACCGTTGATCTCAATTGCAGATGAATTGCATAAGGAAGAAAAAGACTTGATTTATCCGGTTCGTCCGGATGAAAAGATTTTGTTTGTCTATCCCGTGCATTCCTGGGGACCGGCGGTACTTGTTATCCGCTTTATCTCCCGTCTGACTTTAACCGGATATACCGGGCAACCGGTCTATTCTGTTTCTACCTGTGGAGATGAATGTGGATATACGGATCGGCTGATCGGGAAAGCGTTAGGAAAAAGAGCTATATCACTTACGGCAGCATACTCTGTTATTATGCCGAATAATTATATCTTGCTGCCTGGTTTCGATGTAGACGGCAAAGATGTAGAGGAACGGAAATTGCAAGATGCCCCGGCACGTGTCGCTGAGATTATCAGAGTAATCCGGGAACATCAGCAGAATACTTTGTATCAAACAGGGAGTATGCCCGGTTTGAAAAGTTACTGGATTTATCCTCTTTTCGCACATTTGGCCATCGGAAGTAATTCTTTCCGGGTAACGGATGCCTGTATTTCCTGTGGGTTATGTGAACGGATTTGTCCGACCGGAACGATCAGTCTGCAGGGAGGGAAGCCTGTTTGGGCGAATACCTGTGTGCAGTGTGTCGCTTGCATTCATCGCTGTCCGGTTCGTGCGATCGAATATGGGAAGGGAACGCTGAAAAAAGGGCGATATCATCACCCTGAGATAAATAATAAACAAAACAGATAGAAATGAAACGATTAGTAGCGACAGTCCTGGTGGCCTTGACGTTGACGAGTTGCCAGGAAACACCGAAAGGTTATGTAATAAATGGAGAAGTGACTGGCAGAACGGATGGGAAAGTTTATCTTAAGTCCTTCCGGAATAAGATGTTTTTTGATATCGATACGGCAGAATTAAAAGAGGGAAAGTTTACTTTTAAGGGAGAAGTGGATCAGCCTTTATTGTTTGGTCTGGCAACAGAAGACATGAATTATCCGGTTCAGTTCTTTGTCGAAAATACGAATATGGATGTGCGGATAAGTAATGACGGCGAAACGATTACGGTTCGGAACTCTCCTGTCAATACGATTTTTCAGGAGAATGCCGAAAAGGTTTTTGAAGAAGGGTATGACATAGACAGTCTGATCACTAAGTACCCGGCTTCGCCTGCCGCCGCTTTTTACCTGTATCGTTACTTCACTTACCAATTGCCGCTGGATGAACTGAAAGCAACTCGTGCCAAGATTTCTCCCGAACTGGCCGGTTGTCCGTATGTAAAAGATTTGGATGGTATTATCAAGCAGCTGGAAAATGTGCAGATAGGGAAGGTGGCTCCTGAATTTTCATTACCTGATACAGCGGGAGTATCTGTTTCGCTTTCTGATTTCAGAGGTAAATATGTGCTGTTGGATTTCTGGGCTTCCTGGTGTCCTCCTTGTCGTCGCGAGAATCCGAATGTAGTAAAGGCGTTTAATGAATATAAAGATAAAAACTTCACGATTGTGGGGATTTCTCTGGATAAGGATAAAAGTAAGTGGCTGAAAGCAATTACCGACGATAATCTGGCCTGGACACATCTTTCCGATTTGAAATATTGGGATTCGGAAATTCCGGCTCTTTACGGGGTTCGTGGTATTCCGGCCAATGTCCTGTTAGATCCGGATGGAGTGATTGTCGCTAAAAACATTACTGGCGAGGATTTGCATAAAAAACTAAAAGAAGTAATCAAATAAACGATGCGGAAGTACGGTTTTCTGACTTTGTTCCTTCTTTTCTGTCTCTGTCTTTTGGCGACAGAAAAGAAGGATTTCGAAAAAGCGGTGCGTGAAGCTGTTTCCCGGCAGATGCAAAACTATCCGAAGTCAACCTTGAAAGACTTATACAAAAATTTCTTTCAGGATAAATTCGGTCCCGGACATATCATCAGCGATACGACGGCTGCCGGTAACTATTTGCGTCGCGAACTGGCCTCTTATACGGAGTGTACCGGAGAGATCGCGGAGCCGACTGGGTGGGAAGGTAACTTTCTTCGGGTAAACCTCTCGGTCATCAAGAACGGCCGAATCTCTTATAATACATTCTTTGATGCGTTTGTCCGGAGTGTGAATGGTGTCCGACCTGTTACAGTTGCCGATTGGCAAAAAGAATGGCAGCGGATTGAATCTATTATCCGTTCTATGGAACTTTCTTTGCCGGATTATGATGCCGATTGCAAAGAAATAGAAGACCGTCTGGACCGGGGAGAATATGTGGGACATCACAGCAAGGTTTTCGAAGAATCCTATTCGCCGCATTATCGTATAATCAGCAGACAGATCTTTGAAAAGGAGCTACAACCCTTGCTGTGAAAAACGGGCTTAGTCTTCGTCTTCCGGGTCCTCGAAGTCAAACTCGAAATCGAATCCATCGTTCATCATCCCTGGATCGGTAAACTGTTCCAGTTCGCGACGGTCTTTTTTGGTCGGACGGCCTAAACCACGTGCACGGTCTACGAATCCGGATATGCGGTTCATTTCCAATATTTCGTATTGGTCGGGAGTTGTGACGTTTTCCAGATAATCGGGTACCAGTTTTGCTCCCATACGACGTTCTGTTAAATCGAGTACCTTGAAGGAAAAGGTGATAGGTGGCTTGCGTACCTGAATCACTTCTCCGACTTTGATCATACGGGAAGGTTTTACATTGACTCCGTTTATCATCACCCTGTTTTTCTTGCAAGCCTCGGCTGCTATGGTACGTGTCTTGAATATGCGGGTGGCCCACATCCATTTGTCTATACGGACTTCGTTCATGGATTTAATTGTCAATTTATTTATTATTAAATTGATTCATCGTATTCTGTATACCGGCCAGGCAGAAGCTTTTGATGATTTCTACCGCCCGTTTCATCTTATCCGGCATCTCCTGGAGTTCTTCCGGAGGAAACTTGCCAAGTACATAGTTGATTTGTCCTCCACGCGGGAAATCGCTGCCGATACCGAAACGAAGGCGGCTGTATTCTTGTGTGCCTAACAGCTGTTGGATGTTTTTCAATCCGTTGTGTCCTGCATCACTGCCTTTTGGTTTCAGGCGGAGTGTCCCGAACGGGAGTGCCAGATCGTCCACTACGACTAACAGATTCTCTACCGGAATATTTTCTTTCTGTAACCAGTAGCGGACAGCATTGCCGCTCAGGTTCATGAATGTGTTAGGCTTCAGTACGATCAGCTCACAGTTCTTGACACGCATCCGTGCGATTGCACCATAACGTTCTTCTGTGAAAGGGACGCCGGCATCTTCAGCCAATGCATTTACAACGCGGAATCCGATGTTATGACGGGTCCCCAAATATTCGGAGCCGATATTTCCAAGTCCTGTTATCAGATATTTCATTGTTATGTTGTTTTTAGTAATAACAAAGGGAAGAATACTCTGCTGAATATTCTCCCCTTACATTATTTAGGAATAATAATTTTATTATGCCTTAGCCTGAGCACCACGAGCGGCACGAGTCAACTGAACGGCGCAAACAACAGCGTTCTTAGCGTTCATCAGTTCAAGACCTTCGAAGTGTAATGCGCCAACCTGCATAGTCTTGCCTAATCCCAGGTGATCGACATTGATAAACAATTTCTCAGGAATTGCTGTGTAAAGGGCTTTTACTTTCAGCTTTCTCATCTGCAAGTTCAATTTACCACCGGCTTTAACACCTTCGGCGTGACCTTCCAGAACAACCGGAACTTCCATTACTACCGGTTTGTTATCTGATACTTCCAAAAAGTCCATGTGCAGGATAGCGTCGGTTACAGGTTGGAACTGGATATCTTTAACGATAGCCATTGTCTTCTTACCGTCGATAGCCAATTCTACAACAAAGATTTCAGGGCTGTAAACCAAGTTACGGACGCTGTCTTTCGTGATAGTGAAATGAGATACTTTTTCGCCGCCGTACAGTACAGCAGGAATTTCGTTGTTTTTACGCATAGCCTTCAAAGCTCTCTTCTGGTCTGCAGAAGTAGCGGCTACTTCTCTTGACTTTCCTTCTAATTGAAATGTCTTCATTTTGTTTTAATTTTTGTGTTACTCAAAATTAGATGTTTATGCTTTCTAATTTCCCATCACACGTACGGGGGTTAAAAGCGGTGCAAAGGTACGATTTATATTTATATCTGCAAAATCTTGTCTGCATGAATTTTCAGTTTCATAGGCATGAAACTGAAATTCCCTCGGCATGGAACGGTAGTTTCATAGGCATGGAATAGGAGTTTCATCGGTATGAAACTAAAAGTGCATGCCGGTTCAGAACCGGATTCCTTTTTGCCGGAGCAAGATTTCCGTATCGTCCCAAAGTTGTTTTTGCTGTGTATGATGCCGGATGCGTTCCGACACATTCCTCTTTTTACAATTGGCATAACAACAACCGTTTTTATCTTTCGCCTCATTCGAAAGAGCCAGGTGGATGGCGGTTGCCGCACCTTGGGCCGGTGTTTTGATAAAGGGGCGGAACAGGATGTCGGTAAGCGGGTCGAACCAGGCTTGCATCGTGATCATGTTTGTACTGACAATTCCTGGGTCTGATGCATTTATGGTGATGCCCTTGTCCTGAATCCGCTTGGCAAGTTCCTGTGTGAACAGAAGCAAGGCCAGCTTGGTATTCCCATAGACCGGAATGCGGAAAAAGCGTCCGTTCTTCCCTTTTTCAAAGAAGTCCGGTTCGATCCGGCCGATAGCATACGTGCAGGATACTGTGTTTACAATGCGGCATCCCGGTTGCATCAGGGGTAATAACTGGCGGGTGAGCATGTAGGGTGCCACATAATTGACGCTTACGATTGTTTCCAACCCATCTTCAGTTTTGCGTACCGGAGTCGTCAGGATTCCGGCATTGTTCATCAGGAGGCTGACGGGACGTCCTTCTTTTAATAATTGACCGGTGAAATTGTTTACGGATGAGAGGGAAGCGAGATTGATTTCCCGCACTTCGATCTGAGTGTTACCGGTTTCTTGCTGGATCCGGGTGCATACGGGGACGGCTTTTTTCGGATCGAGGCAAGCCATAATCACCGGATAGCCTTCTTTTGCGAGGGCTGCCGTGATTACTTGTCCCATGCCTCCGTCGGCACCGGTTATGATGGCTAATCCTTTTTCCATTACTTGTATTCTAATTTCTCTATTTCTTTAATAATGCTTTTAGGCAAGTTCTGAATATGTTTATGGCATGCCATTTCGATGGAGTACATGCGAGCGATACAATAGTTGCTATGTCCGCAGTCGCAACGGGCATGTTCGTCTTCCTTCATCTTGTTTACGAATGACGGATCGTTGAGCAAGGCCCGCGCCATACTCACGAATTCGAAACCGTCGTTCAAGACTTCGTCTATCTTCTCGCGTGAGGTCAGACCGCCTACATAGACAAGCGGCATTTTCAACGCCGCCCTGAACTTCAGTGCATCTTCCAGGAAGTAAGCCTCTTTGAATGGTTCAGACGGGATCATGAACCGTCCGGCCATTTTGACTCCAAGCGGTAACCAACCGAAAGGCATATAATGCGTCATCGTATGAATCGGCATGGACCCCCGCATCACGTACATCGGAGCACGGCTGACGAAGCCACCGCTAAGTATCAAAGCATGTGCTCCACATTCGTCCTGCAAGGTACGGGCTACCTCGAGTGTCTCATCCAGCTCCATTCCTCCTTTGAAGCCGTCGCGCATATTCATCTTTACCAGTACTGCCATATCCTGTCCGGCTGCTTTCATCACTTCGTCCATGCACATTTTCATAAAACGCATCCGGTTTTGCAAGCTGCCGCCATATTCATCTTTCCGGTGGTTGGTATAAGGAGAAAGGAACTGGCTGATCAGATAACCGTGACCGGCGTGTATTTCCACAGCATCCATTCCGGCTTCGCGTGCCAGATGAACTGCTTGTCCGAACGCTTTTGCCATCGCTGTGATTTCGGAAGGTTTCATTCCCCGGACAAGAGTGGGGGAATAGATATTGAAACCGCCGGATGCGGAGATAGGCCTGCATCCGCAGATATTTTTGTGGGACATGTTCCCGCAATGTCCAAGTTGTACGGAGGCGGCCGCTCCTTCTTTGTGGATGGCATCAGTGATACGTTTTAATCCGGGGATGATATCCGGGCGCATCCAGAGCTGACGCTCGAAAGAAAGTCCACTTTGCGTAACAGCCGCATAGGCCAAAGTCGTCATACCGATCCCGCCGACGGCAACCGATTTATGGTAATCGTACAACATGTCGGAAGGCGCGTTTCCCGGGCACATGCTTTCAAATGCAGCTGCCCGTATCGTCCGGTTTCTCAGGGTCAACGGCCCGATTTTACCGGGAGTGAACAGTACAGATTCTTTTTCCATATCCATATGAGTTAGTCATTCAATATATAAAAGGAATAACCCGTTTCCGGTTTCCCAATTCGTTGCCAAACATCGCTTTGTATTTGTGGTAGATGGTATTTGCGCGAGGTACAAGGTTTGCAAATGTCCACCAAGCGAAAACAGCCCCGCTTGCGCTCCAGGTCAGGATTGCAAATCCGCACCATTCCACAATCTCCCCGAAGTAGTTAGCTGATGTCACATATCGGAACAGGCCTTTTTGGGGTAGATAATGATTCGTGTCGCCAGGCTTTCTGAGATGGCGGACAATATGGTCCGATTGGATATTAATTGCCATGCCGGTGAAAAATAAGATGGTCCCGGTGATAAATTGAGGGCTGTATAACCAACTTTCCGTATACATATCCTGCGGTGCCAGATGGAAAATCCATTCTCCCTGCATATAGCCGTTCAAGAGGTTAAAGGTAATTCCCATAAGCATGATGCCTGCCGGCATTTTGCTTTTGCCTTTTATCAGCAATGGAAAAATAAAAGACCGTTGGAAATAATGCAGTTCGAAGAATAAAAATATCAGGAACGGTACTGCCTCGAACTGCCGTTCCGATCCGTTCCATAACAAAAACATGACGATAAAAACCGGAGCTTCCATACAAATCCAAGCGATCTTGTTCGGTATCGGAAATCCCCATTTTTTATCGAACAACATTCCATAACCGGCTTCAACGAAGTAAAGGGCTATGAAAACAATGGCGGCGATAGCTGCCATTACGATTAGAAATAAGGTGAAATGTTCAATTGTCATCTTCGCGCGTTGATAATTTATAACCTCTTCCGTGAATGTTTATAATTTTGATAGTAGGATCATCCTGCAATAATTTGCGTAATTTGGTGATATAAACATCCATGCTACGGGCACTGAAATAGTTATCGCTTTTCCATATGACTTGCAGGGCGTGTATCCTCTCTACCATATTGTTTGCGTGTTGGCACAACAATGTGAGCAAATCAGCCTCTTTGGTCGTCAGCTTGGTCGTTTTGCCTTCTATGGACAAGAGCTGTTTGGGCAAGTCGAATTTGAATTTCCCGAAAAGATAGACCCTGGCCTCCTTCTTGTGCTGAGGCCGGTAACGGCTTTGTATCGCCTTAATCCGAGCCTGTAAGATATCAGCATCAATAGGTTTGCGTATCACATCGTCCGCATGGAATGAAAACAGTAGTGCTATTTCTTCTCTCGTCGGATGTTCGCACAGGAAAACGACTTGTATGATATTTTCCGAACTTTTGATCATGGCAGCCAATGTCCGTGTTTCATTCGTGTCTATATCGTGGTCGATAATACAGAATGTGAAATTTCCGGAAAGGAGACCCTCATATGCCGCCTTTTCCTGATCGAATACTTGTGAGTTGTATCCGGTAGCTTTTATATAGTCCTGGATGATCGCTCCCTGATTATAGTCTTTACTGAAAATGAGAATGTTAAAAAGATCGTTCATTATATTCTTAAATTGTTTTTTCGATGTTCCAGACGAAAGCACGTAACCCTTGTGCTTCCGTCTTCTGATCCATCTGATGAAGTATCTCCAGGAAATGGTCGACTTTTTCGTCATCGACCATTGCCAGGATTGCCGAATTCAGTGTCGGCCAAGCGTGACTCCCATAGTGCGGCTCGCCGGTCTTACTTCCACGTCCTTGTACTTCGTCCCAGTATGTGAAGCCCCGGATGTTGTTCCGGTCCATCGCATTCAGGATCATTTCGTAATATGCTTGATTAAATGATACAAATATAGCTTTCATATTAACTTATTCCTAATTATTATTTATTCTTTTTTAGAAAATATTCCATTTCTTGCCATCTTGCGATGTCTGCGCCGGACTCCGTTTCCGGCAAATACACAGTATACGACCGGTACGATTACCAGGGTGATCAATGTTGACACCGAAAGTCCCCATGCAACCGTCATACCCATCGAACGCCACATTTCCGAACCTTCGCCTGTTCCGACTGCCATCGGGATCATACCCAATACGGTCGTCAGGGTGGTCATCAATACCGGGCGAAGGCGGGATTTTCCGGCTGTCACTACTGCGGTCAGGATTCCCATTCCTCTTTCCCTGCAAAGGATCGTGTAGTCGATCAGTACGATACCGTTCTTAACAACGATACCCATCAGCATAATCAGGCCGATCAATGCCATAACGCCCAATGGAGTCTGCGTGATTGCCAGCCCTAAGATTATGCCGGTGAAGGCGAAGGGGATGGAGAACATGATTACGAACGGGTCTGTCAGTGATTCGAACTGAGCGGCCATTACGATAAATACCAAAATGATGATCAGGATCATCAGGATTGTCAGGTCGAAGAAGGTGTCCATCTGGTCTTCGTACGTTCCTCCTAACTGCCAGCTGACATCCGAAGGTATATCCATCTCCTTCAGTTGATTCCGGGCGGCTGTTACGATATCGCTCATGGCTGCACCTTTTCCGACTACTGCCGATACGGTAATAACGCGTTCGCGGTCTTTGCGTTCAATGGTCGGAGGTGTCATTCGTTCTACTACTTTACCCAGGTCGCGGATACGGATTCCCTGACCGGCACTATTATACACCAGGATATTCTCGATGTCTTCAACCGACTGGCGGAATTCAGGGGCGTAGCGTACTTTTATATCATACTCGTCACCATCTTCGCGATATTTGGAGGCGGTAGAGCCGTTGATGCGGTTACGCAAAGCCATAGCAGCCGTTGTGATATTCAATCCGTTGATCGCCAGTTTTTCCCGGTCGAAATCAACTTGATATTCGGGTATGTAGTCCTCACGGCTGATGTTGACCTGTGAACAACCTTTTACCTTACGCATTCTTTCGGCTAGTTCGGCGGCTACGGCATCGGTCCGACCGAAGTCGAAACCATAAATCTCGACGTCGACAGCGTTTTGTCCGCCCATGCCTTCTTCCTGTCCACCTTCGATAACCTTAAAGGTTTTGATCTCCGGGTATTTAGCTAAATCCTTACGCATCTCTTCACAGATTTCAACCATACCGCGTTCACGATCGCCGACACTTGACATATTGATGTAATAATCGATAATATGTGTCCCGTTATTGCTCAATTGAGCCCAGGTATTATCGGAATCGGCTTGTCCCTCGGTAAAGTTGCTGGTTTTTATTTCCGGATATTTCTGTCGAAACAGTTCGTCGATTTCAAGCGCCAGTTTACGGGTGATGTCCTGGCGGGTTCCGACCGGCAACTCGATGTGAACACTGATCTGCGCATTATCCTGAGTCGGGAAAAATTCCGTCTTGATCGTCGGAACTAATAACATACTTCCCGCAAAGATCAAAGTTGCGCCGAATATAACCGTTTTCCGATGGCGTACCGCCCAATAAAGGAAATTGGAATAGCCACGATCCAGCGCATCCAATGCCTTTTCGATCGGCGTGAAGAACAAGGTGTACAAGCGGCCTTTTTTAGGATTTTGCTTGAGTAGTTGCGAACTCAACATCGGAGTCAGTGTCAAAGCTCCGACCGTTGAAACAATCATGATGATACTAACGATCCAACCTAACTGTTTGAACAAGATACCCGCCATACCCGTCACCATCGTCAGGGGCAGGAACACAGCCAACATGGTCAGGGTTGAGGCGATTACGGAAATAGCCACTTCGTTTGTCGCATGTACGGCCGCCTGTTTCGGGGCACTACCTCTTTCAATATGAGTTGTAATGTTTTCCAGCACCACGATCGCATCATCCACAACCATACCGATAGCAATAGAGAGTGAACTTAGCGAGATAATATTCAGTGTATTGCCGGAGGCAAGCAAGTAAGCGAATGAAGCTATCAGTGAGATCGGAATGGTCAGGATAATGATAAACGTTGCTCTCCATCGTCCGAGGAACACGAACACCACTAACATAACGATAACGAAGGTGATGAAAATGGTTTCTTTCAGGCTGTCGATCGTATTCAAGATATTAGTGGAAGTATCCATGATGACCCCCAACTTGACATCCGAAGGGAGACTTTTCTGGATTTCCGGCAGTTTCTGGTGAACCTTCTTGGCTATGTTCACCGAGTTGGCCCCTGATTGTTTTTGGATAACGATCATACCGCCTTTTTTTCCGTTATTGTAAGTCTCCTGGGCACGCTCTTCGATGCTGTCTTCAATGCGGGCGACATCACGTAGGTAGATCGTTTTATTATCCTTATGACCGATTACAAGATCGTCCATTTGATGTGCATCCGTAAATTCACCTTGTACGCGGAGCGCATAAGCGTTGGAACCGATATCCACGCTACCGCCCGGGGTGTTCCGGTTCTCCTGTGCGATGATTGCGGATATTCCTTCGATTGAAACTCCGTATGCTTCCAGTTTGTACGGATCGCAATAGACTTGTATTTCACGTGTCGGCGTACCGGAAATGGAAACCGCTCCTACACCACTGATGCGTGCAAGTGGGTTCGATACCTTGTCGTCCAGAATCTTGTATAGGGCGTTTGTACTCTCTTCCGCCGTAACCGACAGGATGATAATCGGAATATCGTTCGTTCCGAATTTGAAGATAATAGGGTTATCCACATCATCCGGTAGCATTGGCTCGGCAACGTCCAGTTTGTCACGCACGTCATTGGTTGCCACGTCGATATCCGTACCATAGTCGAATTCGAGTGTGATGATCGAGATGTTTTCACGCGACTGTGACGTGATGTGTTTCAGGTCGCTGACGCTGTTCAATACGTTCTCCAGTGGTTTGGAGACGTTCATTTCGATATCCGCAGCACTGGCGCCGGCATAGGAGGTCATGACCATGATCGTGTTTGTCTCGATCTCCGGCAGCAAGTCTACTGATAATCTGGTTAATGAAAAAAGACCGAAGATCACGATTGCCACAAAGACAAGGGCAGTCGTAACCGGCTTTTTTACCGCTGTTGCATATAAGCTCATAGTGTTTGTCTCTTACTTTTCGATTTCTACTTCCATTCCGTTATTCAGTCGGCTTTGACCGGATACTACTACCTGGTCGCCGCTGTTTACCCCCGAAATGACTTCATATTTATTCCCCATACGGCGTCCTAACTCTACTTTCTCGTAGGAAACTTTACCGTCTTTGTATACATATATATAGCGGTCTCCTGCACCGGACTGTTTTACGATGGCGAGATCCGGAGCGACCACATGGTTTTGTGTCCCGAAACCGATCGTCACGCGGGCGAACATTCCCGGACGGACACGCTCGTCATTGTTGTCGATTTTGATTTCGACAGGGAATGTGCGTGTATTCGGATCGATAGTCGGGTAAACCAGGCTGACTTTCCCTTTGAATACTTCGTCTCCGTATACATCCAACCGGATGTCGACATCTTTCCCCTTTTTTACTTTTGTGAAGAGGCTTTCGGATACGTTGATCAGCAGTTTGACCGGACGGATCTGTTCAACGGTGAAGATAGGCGAGCCTCCGCTATACATATCTCCGCTATCATAATTGCGGGCGGTGACGATACCGGTGATCGGACTCAGTAACTGTGTGTTTTCTTGTAAATTCTTGTAGGTCGCACGGCTTATGTCCAACTGTGTTTTCTGTGCATCCCAGGCTGATTTGGAAGCGCCGCCTACTTTGTACAGCTCGTCGATACGTTTGAACTCCAGTTCCTGGTTGTCCAATTGTATTTTGGTCTGTTTGAGGTTGGTCTCATCCATCTTGACCAGGAGTTGGCCTGCTTTTACATGATCGCCGACTTCCGCAAACAACTTCTCTATGCGCACCGGGGTTTGCGGGGCGATGTTATTCGAGATGTTGGCTTCGACTGTTGCTGTAAATTCACTGATCTGCTCTACATCTTGTGCAGATACAGTCTCTACTCTCACAATAGCTTTGTTGCTGACAGTTTCTGTTTGTGTCGAATCTTTCTTTTCGCCTGAACAGGATAACAGTAAAGGTAAAATGAAGAGTGATATGAAGTGTTGTCTTTTATTTGTTTCCATTTTGTGATATTTTTATTCAATGTCTACTTTTTATTCCTTAAAATTCTTGCTGGCCTAACACCTTTTCCAGGTCAGCCTTTGCTACCATATAATCGTAAATAGCCTGGTTGAAATTCAGTTTGGCCTGTGTCAGCGCTAATTCCGAATCGTTCATCTCGAGCAGAGTCCCGGCACCTGTGTCATAGCGTTTTTGTGAGATCATATACCCCCGTTCGGCTTGTTCCACTCCCTTCTGTGAGGCGTCGAAGCGTTTGACGCAGGTATTCATATTATCTATATATTGCTTGATTGCCAGTTGCAGGTTTCGCTGTGTATCCTCTCTTTGCAGGCTCAATTGTTCGATCGAATTTCTTGTTTGTTTGATCTTATAGAACTTACTACCGCCGGAGAAGATCGGAATGGAAAGTGAGACACCGACCATAGAGTAGGGGTTCCACATATAGTCTTTGAACTTGAAGTCGTTGTTCATGGCTGTCCACTGATACAAACCGGTGAGCGACAGCGTCGGCAAATAATCGAACTTTTGCATGGTCAGTGTCTTTTCCAGTTGCTTGGCTTGTAAATCCATTTGTTTCAAATCTGTATTATTAGCCAATGTCGTGTCTGTCGAAAGAAAATCGCCGAATAAATCTTTTTCAAAATCGGTCAATTGTCCTTCACATTCGATGTTTATGTCCAGGTCCATGCCTAATAAAGCTTTTAATTGCCATTTGGCGAGAACCAGTGCGTTTTCTGCCTGCAACATATTGGGCTCGCTATTCTTTACGGTAACATTGGCGCGTATCAGGTCATATTCGGCGACAGTTCCCTGTTCAAACTTACGCTTGATATCCAGGTAATTTTCCATCGCGTTGTCATAGCTTTCCTTAAATACGCGGTATGAATCGTTAGCAAGAAGCACGCCGTAATACCCTTTCTTTACCTGGTTGACCATCGCAATTTTGGAAGAACGTGCCTGTTCGATTGCCAATTCCACATCGACAGCCGAGATACTCAGGCTTTTCCAAAGAGCAGCGTTGACAATCGGCATCGAGGCGTTGAAACCGAGGTTCCAGTTATTATCACGTCCCACTTCAATCCCTTCATCCATATTCGGCATGTCTTCCATGCCTGGTATTTCGGTACTTCCCATGTCGAAGCCGTCCATATACATCACTTGTTTTTTCAAGGTCCGGTTGTAGTCGGCTGCAAAACTGACTTGGGGAAATAGAGCGGCATATGAACCTTTCTGTGCATATTTTTTCTTCTGGATTTCCTTATTAGCCACTTTTACAGTAGGGTTTTCGCTCAGCGCGATCTCAAGAGCTTTTCCTATATCGAGAACGAGTGTGTCCTGAGCTTTTGCGGAGGTAAAGGCCAGAGAGGGGAGTAACATTATCACTACCCACATCATCTTTTTAGTAATTAAGATTTGTCTCATTTAGAATAAGTAAATTTGATTTTTAATAAAATCGTTTGTTCAATCTAATTGCTTCTGTGTATATTTCAATAAATAACGGTCTAAAATGGCAATACCTTTTTCAGTAGAGATTCCCCGGAGGAAGGTATAAAGAATCGTATTGAACACTTCGGCCACGGAATGGTTGGAGAGGGCTTTGGACGGACGGATCATCTTCGCCTGCTCTTTCGCCAGCAAAGCTACAATTTCGAAGTTAATATTCGGTTGAAAAACACCTTCTTTTGCCCCTCTTGACAGTAGTTTTATACATTTTTTCAAAAATCGGGATTTTTCTTCTTCTGTTTTTTGCAATGCTTTCGGATAACGTTTCAGATCATCATAGAACTTCCGGTTAAACCAGCGAGGTCGCCTCATAAGCTCTTCATAAAAAAGCAAGGCAATTTCAAGAGCTGTTATCGGCTCGGATTCAAGTTGCTTCATGGATAGCTTCATTTTGGTATAACTCAGGTTTATACATTCTGTTAGTAGAGTCTCCTTATCTTCGAAAAGCTCATAAAGAGTCCGTTTGGATATACTCGCGTTATGAGCGATATCATCCATACTGACATTCTTGATCCCGTGTTCCGAAAATAAGTCGAATGCCGTTAACATTATTTGTTCTTTTATGATCATCGATTTTAATGATTACTTTTTATACGATCAGATGTTGCAAAGGTCTGTCTAATTTGGAAAACTAAAAAGGTTTATTCTGTTACGGAATTAGTCGAAAACGAATAAATGAAGCCTTCTTTATTCCTAAAAAACCGTTATTCATTGGTAAAAAATGAAACATATTTCTGTTTGTTGAAAAAATGTTTACCTTTGCAAGTACACGATTAGTAAATATGTAAAGATGGAAAAACTTCCTTTAATAGAATTGGCGGAGTTGAATAAGAGTATTATTTTCCGTGATAGTTTTCAGGATATTTTTTCGATTGCGGATCTGGACGGAGGTATGGATATCGGAGATCCTGACTCGCCTGAGCGTTTTGCTCCGATGCGGTTGAACGCACTTTTGATGGTGCTGACTTTTGAAGGGACGCTTGAAATCCATCTGGATTATGTTTCTTACACTGTCAAACCGAATAGTTTTATAACGATCATGCCTACGCATGCTCTCCAGCTTGACAAAATCAGTAAAGATTTTAAAGGTCGCTTGCTGATTGCATCCAAAGAGTTTCTGGACGATTGTAATCCTGGTGGGGGTAACCGGACTCAGGCAATCGCTAACTATATGGAGGTTCGGAAGAATCCTTGCACGGAGCTGGAACCGGAAGAAGCAGTAAAACTGGCCGGAAATATGCAGATTATACGGGATAAGATGAGGGAACGTACTCATTTTTATCAGAAAGAACTGGTGCAGAACGCCTTTATCGGCTTCCTGCTGGAGTTGGGAAATATAATGTTAAGCAAGAAAGACCGTTTGATCCGGCCGACTCTTTCCCGCAAGGAAGAATTGTTCGAACAGTTTCTGCAATTGTTGTTTGAACATTGCAAGGAACAGCATGTAGTTACTTTCTATGCTGAAAAGTTGTTTATCACACCGCAGTATCTATCATTGATACTGAAGGAATTGACAGGTAAATCTGCTAATAAGTGGATAGACGATGCCCTGATCGTCGAGGCGAAAATTCTTTTGAAAGCTCCTCAGGCAACTGTCCAGCAGGTGGCGGATATACTTCATTTTTCCGACCAGTCGACTTTTGGAAAATTCTTTAAGAAACATATGGGGATTTCTCCGATGGAGTACCGTAAGTCCTGAAACGGGCGGTACTCCGTTTTCTTTTATCTTTTACTGAACTTATACCAGTTGATCAGTTCGGAAATACCATAGACCAGGCAAGCGACTCCGAAAATCACAAATGTGTTGGCGGCTGCTCCGAACGGGTAGGCGAGGATCATAACTCCTGTTATCAAAATCAGGGACGGTAGGATGTAAAAACCATAGGGTACGGTACTCCATTTGCGGGCGGAAACCAGCGAAATCAGTTGTTGTGCACCTGCAAGAACCAGTAAAGCTCCTAAAATATACATTAGTATGCTAACGAAAAACTGTGGCATGATCACTAACCATGCTCCGAACAGGATACTGCCCGCTCCGTCGATCGGAAACATCGGGCTTGGCTCTCCTTCTATTTTTTCGCGGGTGAAATAATTCAAGAGCGAGAATAATCCCGGTATGATAAAACAAATCCCGATTGTTATCACCAAATAAGTAACGGCCGCTTCCGGCCAAAGAACCAATACAAGTCCCAATACGATTGCAAATATGCAGCGCAGGACTGATCCATTTAAACTTTTCATCTTATGTCTATTTTATTCTTTCTTTATATATAACAACGAAGATACACTTTTTTCTTTGGACTGGAAAGAAAAATGAAGAATACCCGTCTCCTTTTCGATTGACAAAATGTTACTGCCCTACAGTGAAAAACTATTTTCTACCCCATGAAAATGGAATTACTATAGCGGGTAATATTTTTTCACATATCTATATGGAGAGAATTTACCTCCTTTTGCTGTCAAAAAGACAAAAGATGTTTTTTCTCTCCCCCTTGTTATATGAATGAAATTATGTAACTTTGCAGTTTTGAAATGCGAGTGTGCAATTAAAAGATAATTAAAATATTACTATCGTGGCAGATACAAAGTACATCTTCGTTACGGGCGGCGTGGTCTCTTCATTAGGTAAGGGAATTATTGCCGCATCATTGGGTAAACTACTTCAGGCAAGAGGTTACAAGGTTACCATTCAGAAATTTGATCCCTATATCAATATCGATCCGGGTACGCTGAACCCGTACGAACATGGGGAATGCTATGTTACCGTAGACGGACATGAAGCGGATTTGGACCTCGGACACTACGAGCGTTTTCTGAATGTTCAGACAACCCGCGCAAATAACATCACTACAGGGCGCATCTATCAGAGCGTTATCAGCAAAGAGCGTAAAGGGGATTACCTGGGAAAGACTGTGCAGGTGGTGCCTCATATCACGGACGAGATCAAGCGCAATGTGAAATTGCTGGGAAATAAATACAAATTTGATTTCGTGATCACTGAAATCGGCGGTACGGTCGGTGATATCGAATCTCTTCCGTTTATCGAAAGCGTGCGTCAGTTGAAATGGGAACTGGGAAAGAATTGTATATGTGTACATCTTACTTATGTGCCTTATATCGCGGCTGCAAAAGAATACAAGACCAAACCGACACAGCATTCCGTAAAACAACTGCAGGAGTTGGGGATTCAGCCGGATGTTCTGGTATTGCGTACCGAGCATGAGTTGAGTGCCAATTTGTTAAGTAAAGTGGCTCTCTTCTGTAATGTAGCGCAGGATGCCGTTATACAGTCAGTCGACGTTCCGACGATTTACGAAGTTCCGTTGGTATTGCAGCGTCAGAAGATGGACGAAGTGATCCTGCGTAAAGTCGGGCTGGAAGTCGGACCGACACCTGAGATGAAGCCTTGGCATCAGTTCTTGCAACGTAAGGTGGATGCTACTGAAACAGTAAAGATCGGCTTGGTCGGTAAATATGTCGAACTGCAGGATGCTTATAAGTCAATCGACGAATCTCTGCTGCAGGCTGCTATTTATAATGATCGTAAGCTGGATTTGCATTTGTTCCATTCCGAAAAACTGAATGACGGCAATGCAGCCGAATTGTTGAAAGATATGGATGGAATCCTGATCGCTCCGGGATTCGGGCAGCGTGGTATTGAAGGGAAATTTGCCGCATTGAAATATGCTCGTGAAAACGATGTCCCTTGCCTGGGTATCTGTTTGGGTATGCAGTGCATGGTGATCGAATTTGCCCGCAACGTAATGGGGCTGACGGAAGCCAACTCGACGGAAATGGAACCCAATACCCCATATAAAGTGATCGACCTGATGGAAGAACAGAAGAACGTAACCAATATGGGGGGGTCTATGCGTCTGGGGGCATACGACTGTATCTTGAAGGAGGGGTCTAAGGCTTATGAAGCGTATGGACAGACACACATCCAGGAACGTCATCGCCATCGTTTCGAGTTCAACAGCGAATATCGTGATAAGTTCGAAGCTGCCGGCATGATGTGCGTAGGTGAAAATCCGGAATCGAACTTGGTTGAAGTGGTAGAGATTCCTGCATTGAAATGGTTTGTGGGTGTTCAGTTCCATCCGGAATATAACAGCACGGTCGTTAATCCTAATCCTCTTTTCGTTAGCTTTGTAAAAGCTGCAGTTGAAAATAAAAAATAAAAATTATAGATGGATAAAAACACGATAATAGGTTTCCTGCTTATTGGAGTTGTCTTAATTGTATTTACTTGGTTGAACCAGCCTACACCGGAGCAGATAGAAGCACAGCGCCGGATGCAGGATTCGATCGCCCAGATAGAATACGCAAAGCAGCTGGAACAGCAGAAAGAGTTGAATAGAGAAGCAAAAGCGGACGACGAACTGGCTGGCTTGCCCGATTCCGTACGGCTTGCCCGTTTACAGAACACGTTTGGAGTTTTCGCCGATGCAATGGTTGGAGAGGAGGGTTCCACTGTCTTGGAAAACGAGCTGGTTGAAGTCCGTTTGGCTAATAAGGGAGGACGTGTCGGATATGTCCGCCTGAAAAAGTACGATAATTATAAAGGTGAACCTTTAGTGCTTTTCGATGAAAAGGACTCGAAGTTCGATTTTACTTTGATTACGGCTGATAATCGCGTGGTAAATACCGGTGATTTGTATTTTACCCCTGTAAAAGGAAATGATCAGAACAGCATCACCATGCGTCTGAATACAGGAGAAGGCAGTCATCTGGATTTTATCTATAGCTTGAAACCGGACGATTATATGTTGCAGTTCTCCATTAAGGGAACTGGCCTGAATGGTGTACTGTCACCGGGTACGACTGCATTGGACTTGTTATGGCAGCAAAAAATAACCCAGCAGGAAAAGGGACGTAAGTTTGAAGACCGTTATGCAACAGTGTACTATAAATTTATGGCCGACGATGTGGAGTACCTGAGCGAAACCAAGAACGACAGCAAACAATTGTCTAACCGGTTGAAATGGGTCGCTTATAAAGACATGTATTTTTCTTCTATCCTGATCGCCGGAAACGAAGGATTCGAGTCGACGACTATCGATTCGAAGATGCTGCCCGAAGACGGTTCTTTTCTGAAGGAGTATAAGACAACAACGTCCGTACCTTTCGATTTGAAGGGGAATGAAGCGACGGATATGCGTTTCTATTTTGGTCCCAATCAGTTCTCCCTGTTGAAATCTTACGATGATGATGTAGAGAAAGCCGATCAACTGGATCTGGAAAAGATCGTTCCGCTGGGATGGGGTATTTTCCGTTGGGTGAACCAGTATTTCGTCATTCCGTTGTTTAATTTCCTCGGACAATTTATTCATAGCTACGGCTTGCTGATCTTCCTGTTGACGGTTATCGTAAAATTGATCCTGTTCCCGTTGACGTATAAGTCTTATATGTCATCGGCCAAGATGCGCGTATTACGTCCGCAGGTGGAAGAGCTCAATGCTAAATATCCGGGACAGGATAAGGCTGTAGAACGCCAGCGTGCGACAATGGAACTGTATAGTCGCGCCGGAGCAAGTCCGATGGCAGGATGTGTTCCGATGTTGTTGCAGATGCCGATCCTGGTCGCTCTGTTCATGTTCTTCCCGTCAGCAATCGAATTGCGTCATCAGAGTTTCCTTTGGGCGCACGACTTGTCTACTTATGATGCGATTGTAAGTTGGAATACATATATTCCTATTATTACGCCGTACTTCGGTAACCATATCAGTTTGTTCTGTTTGTTGATGACCGTAACGAACATTATATATACGAAGTTCAATATGGAACAGACGAATACCGGACAGCAGCAGATGCCGGGGATGAAAGCGATGATGTATATGATGCCGCTGATGATGTTGGTATTCTTCAACCAGTATGCATCCGGTTTGACTTACTATTACTTCATCTCTACATTGATCACGATCTTGCAAACTATCATCTTCCGTTATACGATTGACGAAGATAAGTTGCTGGCCAAGTTGGAAGAAAACAAAAAGAAGCCGATGAAGAAGTCCGGTTTCATGAAGCGCCTGGAAGAAGCTCAGAAAGCTCAACAGGCTCAGTTGGAAAGACAGAAACAACAGCGGGAGAATAACCGTCGCCGTTAAGAAGTCAAATCTGATGTGATAAAAGGAATGCCGATTGCTCTCCAAAGCAACCGGCATTCCTTTTTATGCGGATACCGATTCATTTGTCAGTTGATGCTCGTGTTTTTCAAGAAAGCCAGTGCCTTTTCCATATCCTCCGGTGTGTCGATACCGATTGTTTCCTGCTGGGTAATTCCTACTTTGATCTTGTAGCCGTTTTCCAGCCAGCGCAGTTGTTCTAAGCTTTCAGCCAGCTCCAGGGGAGATTGGGGTAAATGAGTGATCTCCTTGAGTGTGTCGGCGCGGTAAGCATATAGTCCGATATGCTTGTAATAGGTATGGTTCGGAAGCCATTCGGTATATTTCCTGCCCCTCATATAAGGTATAATCGAACGGCTGAAGTACATGGCTTCATTGTTCTTGTTTAGGACCACTTTCGGTGAATTGGCGTTGAATAAGGTCGTTTCGAAATCATCATCCGGTCGAAAGGGTTTTACCAAGGTGGCGATTTGGATACTGTCATCGATGAAACATGCTTTTAGTATTTCGATCTGTTCCGGTTGGATGAAAGGTTCGTCACCTTGTATGTTGACAACCACGTCATATCCGTCTCCTATTTTACAATACGCTTCATAACAACGGTCCGTACCGCTTTTGTGTTGGTCGGATGTCATAACGACATGGCCGCCGAAAGCTTGGACGGCAGCTTCTATACGGTCGTCGTCCGTAGCTACGCAGACTGCATCAAGCACATTTTGGACTTGTTCGTATACCCGTTGGATCATCGGTTTGCCTGCCATATCGGCAAGTGGTTTCCCCGGAAAGCGGGTAGAGGCGTAGCGTGCGGGAATTATTCCTATAAACTTCATGATGTATAATGTATAATTTATAATGTATGATTCATAAAATTGTCCATTGTCAATTATTTACCGTTTTCCCCTCGCTCAACAGCAGAACCTTCTCATGTTCTCCAACAATCCATACAATATCACCCTCTTCAAAAACGGTTGAAGGAGATGGATTTTTGATGGAAGAGGTTCCTCGTTCGATACCGATGACCAGGCAGGCGGACTTGTCCCGTATGCCGGATTCCAGAATGGTACGCCCGATCAGATGGGAGCCTTCGGCGATAGTGAATTGCTCCATATTGACTTCATGTGTCGTCTGCTCCTTATTGGTTTGGGCTTTTTTATATCGTTCGACTATATATTGACGGAAATGTTCAAGATCGTCATCCGCACCGACTACTACCAATTTGTCAAATGGATAGAGGCGTTCTTCTCCTCCGGGTATATTAATCCGCTGTTCTCCCCGAATAATTGTCACGATGTTTACATTACATTTCTGTCGGAAGTTGAGTTCTTTTAAGGTCTTTCCCATGCTGGGAGAGTTCTGCTTCACTTCAAAATCGGCTAAATGCAAGTCACGTTCCAACAGGTGGTTGGCAAAACGTTGGTTGATCGGTGCTTTCCGTTCGTTTTCCAATTCACGTGCGGAGAGGTTACTGAAGAAATGCCGTTCCATCAGGATGGATTGCCTTTTCAACCGTTTGGATAAAATGACAATAACTATGACAGTTGCTGCGATCGCCAGTACGATACCGACTGCGGCATTCAGCAAACGGGCGACGGGCAGCATGACCAGGCCGATACATAATATAATACGTAAAATGATCAATGAAACCAATGGCCCCCGATTGTACTTGCTATCCAGCCATAATTGTTGGAACTCGGCTGAGTGGTTTTTCTTCATCATGATCGCACGCAACATGGGGGCTATTAATAGCAGGATCAGAACGAGTGAGATCCCTGCTCCCCGTATGCCCGGAAGTTCCTTCATGATAAAAGGTGCTATGAACTGAAGCCAGATAAAGATCAGGACAAGGGTAACGGCTGTATAAGTGCCGACTATACGGACCAGTGCCTTCAACAGTTTATTCCAGGCGCTTTTCTGGTGTATGGTATTGGAACCGGAAGAATAGCGTTCGAGAAATTTCATCCATGACTTCGGTATGACCTGATCGGCAGCCCGGCATGCCGGTTCTGCCATACGAATCATGTAAGGTGTAAAGAAAGTCGTAACAACTGAAACCGCCACGACAATAGGATAGAGGAAATTATCGGTTACCCCTAATGACAGTCCTAACGATGCAATGATAAAAGCGAATTCACCTATTTGAGCGAGAGAGAAACCGGATTGTATGGCTATCTTGACCGGTTGGCCGGAAAGCAATACCCCAAAACTGGCAAATAGTATTTGTCCGGCCATTACGACCAGTGTAAGGATTAGAATCGGAATTTTGTATTCCCACAGTAATGCCGGATCGATTAACATTCCGACTGAGACAAAGAATATGGCCCCGAAAAGATCTTTTACAGGTTTGATAATATGTTCGATATGTTCTGCGTCGATCGTTTCAGCCAGGATAGATCCCATAACGAAAGCTCCCAAGGCTGAAGAAAAACCGGCTTTCGTGGCAATGATGACCATTCCGAGGCATAGTCCCAGACTGACGATCAACAAGGTCTCGTCATTCAGGAAAGTCCTGGCTTTTTTCAGAAAAGAGGGAATCAGATAAATGCCGATAACGAAACAGAACAGCAGAAAAACTCCCAGTTTGACCACGCTGTTGAGCAACTCCATTCCTTCCACGTGTTTGCTGACTGCCAATGTAGACAGTAAAACCATCAGTAAAACGGCAAACAGGTCTTCGACAACAAGGATTCCGAAAACCACTCCGGCAAACCGCTGGTTGCGCAGTCCCATGTCGTCGAACGCTTTGAAGATAATCGTTGTAGACGACATGGAAAGCATTCCTCCGAGGAAAAGACTGTTCATATGTCCCCAACCTAATGACAATCCGGTAGTATAGCCAAGTGTCATCATGCCTATCACGATGGTAATAGCCCCGATCACTGCTGTTCCGCCGACTTTCATCAGCTTTTTGAAACTAAAATCAAGCCCTAAAGCGAATAGAAGGAAGATCACGCCTATATCCGCCCAGATGCGGATGCTTTCTACATTCGTGACGGTCGGTATTTGTGTGATGGAAGGGCCGGCAAGAAGTCCGGCTACGATATATCCGAGTACGACCGGTTGCTTTAATTTTTTGAAAAGCAAGGTAACCAATCCCGCTGAAATCAATATGACAGCAAGATCCGATATAAGAGATGGTATTTGAGACATGCTTTCGTTGTTTTTCCGTTGGCAAAGTTATGTATTTATTTTAATTTTGCCGGTCTAAAAAATTGCCAAAATGAAGAAGATACATCCGATAGAAGCGTTGATAGAGCAAGGAGAACACCAACAACTTGATTTTAAATTCGAAGTGAGCGACAGTAAGAAGATTGCGCGTACGCTGAGTGCTTTTGCCAATACTGACGGGGGACGCCTTTTGATCGGTGTAAAAGATAATGGGAATATCTCTGGTGTCCGAAGCGAAGAAGAATATTATATGATTGAAGCAGCCTCCAGGATGTATACCCGCCCGGAAGTCCCCTTTGAGGCGACCCGCTGGGAGGTGAACGGCAAGACGGTTCTTGAAGTATATATTGCCCCCAGTCCGGATAAACCGCATACGGCTCCTGATAAGGATAACAAGTTTAAAGCCTATATAAGGGTTGCCGATGAAAATATATTGGCCAATGAAGTGTTGGTGCTTGCCTGGCAGAAAAAGCATAAACGGGACGGGACTTTATTGAAGATAAGCAAACCTGTGGAGCGTTTGTTTGCTTATCTGGATGATCATCCCCATATCAATGTCAGCCAGTTTTGCCGGATCGGACGGATCAATTATTACACCGCAAAGAATATCCTAAGTGACCTCCTGGCCATGGACGCCCTGCAATATATCGTAATCGACAAACATATCTTATATCAGCGCATCTCTGCATAGAGGCGACCTTTATGGCCGCCTTACAATGTGTTAAAGATTTTCTACATACACTTGTGCATTCTCGAAACGGACCACCTTGACCTTGTCCCCTTTCTCTATAAAACCTGATTCGGAAACCCCGTCATAAAATTCTCCGTCGACCGAAACTTTCCCGGAAGGGCGCAATACGGTGGCAGCTATTCCCTCTTTCCCTACCAGTGAAGATAGGTCAGGAGATGATATAGCATCTTTCAAATCCGTATTCAGCGCGACTTTCCGGAACATTCCCCGGTGACCGATCTTATTGGACAGCCAGATCATCAGGCCGAATCCGGCCACTAATCCGACCAGGACCGTCAATGTCGCTTCCCCGATCTCTTTTCCGCTGACTCCTTCGAAATCGAAATTATCGTTATTCAGTAAGCCCATGACCAGGCCGCCGGTAACCAATACGATACCGCTTATTCCGGCAACCCCGAATCCCGGAATGATGAAGATTTCTACTGCGAGCAATAGAATGCCGATGATGAAGATCAGAATTTCCCAATTTGCCGCCAGTCCGTCTATATAGAGTGGTGCAAAGTAGAGGACTGCTGCCAGTAGGGCGGCCGCAGAGGGGAAACCCAGCGCTGGTGTTTGCATTTCAAAGTAAATACCGCCGATGATAATAATGATCAGAATAGACTGAAAAATAGGGTTCATTAAAAATCCTTTTAAATCATCTTGCCAACTGGGTGTATAACTTCTCATTTCGTAGTCTTTATATCCCAAATATTGCGTGATTACTTCATCCGGATTTTCGGCTATACCGTCGCAATATCCCCACTTTTGAGCTTCCTGCGCTGTGAAAGTAAGGACTTTTCCTGTGTCTATCAGGTTGGGAATAGCCACCCGTTCGTCTACCATCGCTTCAGCTATCAACGGATCTCGTTTCCATTTGTATAAAGTATCGTTTTTTTGAATGATTGTATCCTGTCCGTGCGCTTCGGCTGTCGAACGCATCATGGAGCGCATATAGGACTGGTATTTGTCCGGCATGGCTGCCCCTGTTTGGTTCACGACAGTGGCTGCCCCGATGTTTGCGCCTTTCCGCATATAAATTTTCTTGCATGCGATGGAAATGAGCGCTCCGGCAGAAGCGGCATTGTTGTCGATAAAGACATAGACTGGGATGGAATTGTACAAAATGGCCGTACGCATCGAGTCTGCCGCATCCACTTGGCCGCCGTATGTGTTCATATGGATCAGGACGGCATCTGCCCCCAAGGCATTGGCTTCCGCCAGACCACCTCTAAGATACAGGCGCGTGGTATTGCTTATCTCCTTTTTTATATCGATTTTATATACTAACGGGTGCAAGGTGTCTGCCGCTGATATAAATGGGGCTATCTGGACCAATATGATAGCTAAAAAAAGTCCTAAATTTTTCTTCATTTTATATTATTCTCCATCTCTTTTACATGTTGTACGAATTTGTAACATACATGTTGTGAATTTTGTATTTTAGTTGCTTGAAAACTTGTAAATACTGCTCATTTTCAAAGCTGTTTGTTATAAATGTATTAAGTTACGATTTTTAATATTAATAATCATCAAACCGCATTGTAATTAAAATATTATTCCTACATTTGTAATGTCCTTCAATGCTGAAGGATAATGCCAAACCGGTATTAAACAAATAAAAAAATAAGTAATATGAATGCGTTGCAATTTCAGAAAAAATTATTGAGCATGCAAGAAAACATGATGAATTTTGCATTAATGCTCACCGCAAATCGGGATGACGCCCAGGATTTGATGCAAGACACAACGCTGAAAGTTTTGGACAATCAGGAAAAGTTTGTAGATAATATTAATTTCAAAGGATGGGTCTTAACTGTGATGCGTAATATCTTCATAAATAATTACCATAAAATCGTTCGTACACAGACTGTCGTTGACCAAGGTGTCGACCTGTATAATCTGGATGTAGTGAATGATTCAGGTTTTGATTCTCCTGACGGTGCTTATCAGATCAAAGAAATAACAAAAGCGATAAATAGTCTGAACGATGAACTGAAGGTTCCGTTCTCCATGTTTTTGAGTGGTTACAAGTATAATGAGATTGCAGAAAAGCTCTGTGTTCCTCTGGGGACGGTTAAGAGTCGTATCTTCTTCGCTCGTCAGGAATTACAGAAAGTCTTGAAAGATTTTCATCGGAGTTGAGGTGAAGTTTAAAATAAATATGTGAAAAAATAAACGGGGGTATCCAAGAGGTGCTCCCGTTTATTTTTATTACTTTTGGCGCAAAATTCTAAACGGAAATGAGAAGTTTTGCAAGTGATAATAATTCGGGCGTTCATCCTTTGGTGATGGATGCTGTGATAAAGGCGAACGATAATCATGCAGTAGGATATGGTGACGATCCCTGGACAGCAGCAGCTACAGCGAAAATAAGAGAAGTGTTTGGCGAAATGGCATCGCCTTTTTTTGTTTTTAACGGAACGGGGGCGAACGCTGTAGCTTTGCAGGCAGTGACACGTCCGTTTAATAGTATTTTGTGTGCTGAAACAGCTCATATTAATGTGGACGAGTGTGGTGCTCCTGCCCGTATGACCGGCTGCGCTGTCGTGACGATTCCGACTCCGGACGGAAAACTGACACCGGAATTGATCAAACCTCGGCTGCATAATTTCGGTGTCTGCCATCATTCACAGCCGAAAGCTGTCTATATTTCACAAGTTTCCGAGTTGGGGACGATTTATACGATCGAGGAGGTCAAGGCGATTGCCGATCTGTTACATTCTTATGACATGTATCTGCATATGGACGGTGCACGTTTGGCGAATGCCTGCGCTTATCTGAATTGTTCGATGCGGGAGATAACCGTCGATGCCGGGGTGGATATCCTCAGTTTCGGGGGAACCAAAAATGGGATGATGATGGGAGAGGCAGTCGTCTCTTTCCGTCCGGAAATAACCGAAAATTTGCAGTATTTCAGAAAGCAATCTGCTCAATTGGCTTCCAAGCTGCGTTATCTTTCCTGTCAGTTTATCCCTTATCTTGAAAATGACCTGTGGCTGGAAAACGCAAGAAGAGCTAATCATAGTGCTTATCGTTTGGCTGAAGCGTTGAAAAAGTATCCGCAGATACGGTTTACCCAGAAAATAGAATCCAACCAGCTTTTCTTTACCATCCCCACGGAACCGTTAAAGAAGTTGCAAGAGAAATATTTCTTCTATATGTGGAATGAAGAAGCCAACGAAGCACGGCTTGTCACTTCGTGGGATACGACGGAAGAGGATATTGACGCTATGATACGGACGTTGGACGCCCTGTTCTGAGTAAAAAGCCGTAGGGCTGCCTACCGTCCCCTTATAGGGAAATTTGCGTTCCCTGCCGAGGAAACATCCGTTTCCCGCTGAGGGAACTCCCGTTTCCTGCCAGGGGAACGGAAATCTTTCCAGCTTCCTGCTGCTGGTGTGCTGACGGGTAACGTGGATTATGTATGGTGTTCCAAATGAAAATAACTACTTTTGCGTCAAATTTGTAAATAGAGCGATAAAATGAAACAAGCGGTTTGGCTGGCGGCGGCATTGATGATGTTGTTGCCTCTGGGGAAAGTCTACTCGAAGGAGAGGAGCGAACGCGAAAATAAGACGTTGCGTATCATGAGTTATAACATCCGTAACGGCAGAGGAATGGACGATATGACCGATTTCCGGCGTACGGCGGAAGTGATCAATAAAGTTTGCCCCGATGTCGTGGCCGTACAGGAGCTCGACAGTGTGACAGGCCGTAGCGGAGGAAAAGATGTTTTGCGGGAAATAGCCGGACTCACCCTGATGCATCATATTTACGCCCCGGCAATTGATTACGACGGAGGGAAATACGGTATCGGCATGTTGAGCAAGGAGAAGCCTCTCGGCTATCGTTACCTGTCTTTGCCTGGAAGGGAGGAAGCCCGTGCACTGCTTGTCGTCGAATTTGAAAAGTATATATACTGCTGTACGCACCTCTCGTTGACGGAGGAAGACCGGATGCTTTCCTTGCCGGTCATCCGGCAGGTGGCGGCTTCGGCAAACAAGCCTTTTTTTATTGCCGGTGATATGAATGCGCATCCCGATTCGGAGTTTATCCGGCAGTTGAAGAACGATTTTGTGATCTTGACGGATATGGAGAAGCCGACTTTCCCTGCTGATAAACCTGATGAAACGCTTGATTACATTGCAGCCTATGCGAAAGATACGGTTGCCTTTACCCGTACCTCCTCCCGTGTATGGGAGGAACCGGCCGCTTCCGACCATCGTCCGATCTTTACGGATATCATCTTCAACCTTGGGAAAGAGATGACTCTTCGTGTGTTGAATGCGAAAGGGGAAACATTAAAAGAATTGAATTTATAATAGACGAATAGTAAAGATATGAAACTGAACCCGGAAGAGTTGGAAGAAATGATTGAACCGGTCGAAAAGACCGATCTGATTTATGGTATAGACGACCGTCCTCCTTTTAAAGAAGCCCTGTTTGCCGCTTTGCAACATTTGCTGGCGATCTTTGTGGCGATCATTACACCTCCGTTGATTATTGCCGGAGCCTTGAAGCTGGATCTCGAAACGACCGGTTTCCTGGTTTCGATGGCACTTTTTGCATCCGGTATCTCGACATTCATACAGTGTCGCCGAATTGGCCCGGTAGGGGCGAAGTTGCTTTGTATCCAGGGAACGAGTTTCTCTTTCATCGGTCCGATCATAACGGCTGGACTGGCGGGAGGACTGCCTCTTATATTCGGGGCGTGTATTGCGGCGGCTCCGATCGAGATGGTGATTAGCCGGACATTCAAGTATATGCGTTCTATCATTACTCCGCTAGTATCGGGTATCGTGGTGCTGCTGATCGGACTTAGCCTAATCAAGGTCGGAATCGTTTCATGTGGCGGTGGCTATGGTGCGATGGATAACGGGACGTTCGGGAGCATCCGGAATATAGGGGTGGCGGCGACAGTGTTGCTGAGTGTCTTGTTCTTTAATCGTTGCAAGAACAAGTATCTCCGTATGAGTTCGATCGTGTTAGGGTTGTGCATCGGTTATGCGCTGGCTTACTTTCTCGGTATGGTCGATATGGCGGCGGCTTCTTCGCAAAGCTTGATGGGATTTAATATCCCGATGCCCTTCAAATATGGGCTGGACCTGAATTTCTCCGCTTTTGTCGCTATTGGTTTGGTGTACCTGATTACGGCGATTGAGGCTACTGGCGATGTGACGGCCAACTCGATGATTTCAGGTAAGTCGATAGAAGGGGAGGGCTACCTGAAGCGTGTTTCGGGCGGTGTGCTGGCGGATGGGGTGAACTCCTTTATTGCCGGGATTTTCAACTCTTTCCCCAATTCGATCTTTGCGCAGAATAACGGTATTATCCAGCTGACGGGAGTTGCCAGCCGGTATGTCGGATATTATATCGCCGGTATGTTGGTATTGTTAGGACTGTTCCCGGTTGTTGGCGTTGTCTTTTCCTTGATGCCGGACCCGGTGTTGGGTGGGGCGACCTTATTGATGTTCGGTACGGTTGCGGCTGCCGGCATACGGATTATCGCTTCGCAGGAAATCAACCGGAAGGCTACTTTGGTCTTGGCGGTCAGCCTCTCGCTCGGCTTGGGGGTGGAACTGATGCCGGATATCCTGAATACGGCACCGGAAGCTATAAAGGGCATTTTTTCTTCCGGGATCACGACCGGGGGGCTTGCCGCTATTTTTGCGAATGTATTGATACGAGTCAAAGAAGATAAAACAGAATAAAAATGGAATTACTTAAACAGCGTATTCTGCAGGATGGCAGATGTTTTCCGGGAGGGATTCTAAAAGTTGACAGCTTTATCAACCATCAGATGGACCCCATGCTGCTTTATAAAGTGGCTGAAGAATTTATTTACCGTTTCCGGGATGCGGATATCAATAAGATTGTGACGATAGAAGCAAGCGGTATCGCCCCGGCGATCATGGTGGGATATATCATGCATCTGCCTGTCGTCTTTATCAAGAAAAAACAGCCGAAGACGATGGAGAATATGTTGTCTACCGTTGTCCATTCGTTTACAAAAGATCGAGATTACACGGTGTGTATCAGCAATAACTTTCTGACAGCTGACGACCGTATCCTCTTTATCGACGACTTCCTGGCGTATGGTAATGCCGCGATGGGAGTGCTCGATCTGGTAAAACAGTCCGGAGCCAAGCTGGAAGGAATGGGTTTTATCATCGAAAAAGCCTTCCAGAAGGGACGCGATGTGCTGAATGATGCGGATGTACGTGTGGAAAGCCTCGCCATTATCGACAGCCTGGAAGATTGTACGATCACCATCCGCTAATGATTTAAATAACCGTATGATATGGATCAGGAAGTGAAGGAACGGCTGATAAGCCGTGTGAATACGAATCCGTATGTCAATCACCTGGGTATTGACTTTACGGTGGTGGAAGAGGGAAGGGTGGAAGCCCGCATGCCCTTGCATGATGAGCAACGGCAATATAGCGGCGTTATTCACGGAGGTGTTTTGGCAGCCCTTGCCGACACGATTGCCGGTTTTGCTGCCTATACGATGCTGCCTCTGGACCGCGACGTGCTGACCGCCGAACTTAAAATTTCCTTTTTGCGGGCGGCATGGGGGAAGGAATTGATTGCTAAAGGCTATGTTGTGAAGCCTGGAAGCCATCTTCACTTTTGCGAATGCGAGATTTATTGTGATGACAAGCTTGTCAGCAAATCATCGGGTACTTTCTGTGTCGTCCATCCCCAGATATAAAGCCGATTGCCTGAAAATAAACCGTCAGAAGATTACGGCAGCGTGAAACGCATGCATGCCGTATTCTTCATGATCGGTAAACTCAGTATCTTTTCTGGGGCCAGTTTTTCCAACTGCACGATGATAGCACGGTTGAAGCCTCCATGACCGATCGCCAGAATCCGTTTTCCCGGAAACTCCTTTTTCAGGAAGTTGACAAAATCTCCCGCTCTTTTATACAGGGCATCTATGGTCTCCACGCTTTCCGGCAGTGTCGTAAAATCCATTTCATCCGCTACCTTCCCAGTATATACCCCCCAATCCATTTCACGAAGAAGGGGAGTCGCCACCGGTTGCAACCCTTTCCGCCGGGCGACGGCCATTGCTGTGTCATAGCTGCGTGCGAGGTCACTGCACACGATCACGTCCAGCTCTTCCTTGTCCAACATTTCAGCCAGTGCTTCGGCCTGTTGTTTGCCCAGTTCCGACAGGTGGCCGGGGAGCTGGCCTTGCATAATATGTAATTTGTTTTCTTCCGTCTCGCCGTGGCGGCTCAGGATCAATTCTATCTGACTCATCTCTCTTTTTATTTGGCGGTAAAGATAAATAAAAAAGAGAACCAATTGATTGATTCTCTTTTACTGGTTGCGGAGGCAAGACTCGAACTTACGACCTTTGGGTTATGAGCCCAACGAGCTACCACTGCTCCACTCCGCGATATAGTGGCAATCATTCTGGATTGCGAGTGCAAAGGTACAAAAATATTCTTATAATCCAAATTTATTTACAAATAGTTTGTTAAATATTCTTGTACCCCGGTTCTCAAGCTTTAAGAAACAGCATTTTGACAGCTTATAAATCTTCAATCGAATTATGATTTTCTGTTTCGTATAGCCTTAATTTGCTTTTCAACCGATTAACTTCCTGTTGCAGGGATTCCACCCGGCCCAGCAAATGGTGGATGGCATCGATCCCCTCGATATTGATGGATAGGTCGTAATACATACGCGTATATCGTTCTACGTCATACAATTGGGAGGCAGGCAGGTAGCTTTCTCCTTCTACTGTGTCTATCTCTATCAGGCCACCTTTCTGTAGCAGGTAGAGAAACGATGGTTCGATATGGCATATCCGGCAGTATTCACTGACTATGATTAAATCTGTTTGCATAACAATCTCGTTTTTTAATTAAGACTTTGTATTTCGCGGAACAATTCTTTTTGTTTGTCCGTCAAGTTGGTCGGGATGTCGATGGAGTAGGTCACTATCATGTCACCGAACTTCCCTTCTTTCTTATAAATGGGGAATCCTTTTCCTTTCAACCGTACCTTCGTGTTGTTCTGGGTTCCCGGTTTGACCTTGAGTTTGACTTTGCTGTCCATTGTCTCGACGATCTGTTCGCCACCGAGAATGGCGGTGTACAGGTTCAAAGGAGCGGTGACGTACAAGTCATCACCCACCCGTTTGAACCGGCTGTCTTCCGGGATGTGGAAGGTGATATACAAATCGCCTGCCGGTCCGCCGTTTACACCCGGTCCTCCCTGTCCTCTCAGCTTGATGGTCTGCCCGTCGGCGATACCGGCCGGGATGGTGATACGCAGGTTCTTACCGTTTACGGTGATGATCTGCTTGTGTGTTTGGGCAGCGTCTGCCAAAGAGACCTGCAACTCTGTCGTGTAGTCCTGTCCGCGGAAACCGTGGCTGCGTCCGCCTCTGCCGCCCATGCCTCCGAACATCTGTTCGAAGAAGTCGGAGAATTCGCTGCCGTCACCGGAGCTGCTCCAGTAGGCTCCTCCGCCTTGTCCATTCTGGTATTGGCGATATTGCTGTTGTTGGGCTTCGAATTCGTCAGCGTGTTTCCAGTTTTCTCCGTACTGGTCATATTTCTTCCGTTTCTCCGGGTCGCTGAGTACCTCATTGGCTTCATTTATTTCCTGAAACTTGCGGTGAGCGTCCGGATCATTCGGGTTCAAGTCAGGATGGTATTTTCGCGCAAGCTTTTTGTACGCCTTTTTGACGTCGTCCTGCGAAGCGCCTTTGTCTACCCCCAGAATTTTGTAATAATCTATATAGGCCATATTTATATATGTTATTAAGTCTGCTTCTTTTTCTGATTTTAATACATATATAGAATAACAACAAATGTGCCGGAGAGTTCATGCCGGGTTTAAATAGAACTAATAAATTTTAGAGGAAGTAAAAATAAAAAACCTCCGATCCTGAAGAACCGAAGGCTTACTGAGTTGCGGAGGCAAGACTCGAACTTACGACCTTTGGGTTATGAGCCCAACGAGCTACCACTGCTCCACTCCGCGATATAGTGGCAATCATTCTGGATTGCGAGTGCAAAGGTACGACTTATTTTTAATAAAACAAATTTTTCAGCAGTTTTCTTTATCTCTTTAAGCTGCGCCCCTTCTTGTCGGAAGATTCTTGTTTGAACAAAATGTCACTGCTACCCCGCCAAAATCGGATTAATAGGGCATATTTTGGAAATTAGTATGCCGGGTAATATTTTTTAACGTTTCTTCGTGCGCTATAATACCTGTGTAAGGATAGCAAAATGATATTTGAGAGAAGTTCTGCCCTTTTTAAAGAATGATTGGTTCATATCTCTATTATAAAGGTTCGTTTGGATAAAATGTAAGTATGTTTTTGGTAGTTATTATTTTTTCCGGTACTTTTGCGCACAGTTTTAATCAAAATGTGCAATACAAATGCCGATGACAGTTTCTAAAACACGTGAGATGTTGGTGGATGTGGCCAGACAATTGTTTGCCCGCATGGGGGTGGATAATACGACAATGAACGATATTGCACAGGCATCCAAAAAGGGAAGGCGTACGCTTTACACGTACTTTAAAAGTAAGAATGAGATTTATCTGGCAGTAGTCGAGTCCGAGCTGGACCAACTATACAAGATGCTTCAGGATGTGGCTGCGAAAGACTTGCCGGCAGACGAGAAGTTGATGACGTTTTTGTATGCAAGATTGGATGCTATCAAGGCGTTGGTGTTTCGTAACGGGACATTGAAAGCTAATTTTTTCCGTGATATCTGGCGGGTGGAGAAGATCAGGAAGAGCTTCGATATCCGTGAGACGGAATTGATACAGGGAATTCTGGAAGCCGGAGTGAAGGAAGGAATTTTTGCGATGCCCGATACCGAGATTACGGCGGTCGTTCTTCATCATGCCCTGAAGGGGTTGGAAGTTCCGTATATACGTGGAATCATGGGGGATAATATCAGCCAGCGGATTAAACGGAGAGATAATGTAATGAATTTGATATTCAATGGTATAAAGATAAAGTAACACAATACTGAGGAATGTTTATTAATGCAACAGGGTTTTATGTACCTGAAGAACGGGTCGATAACCAACATTTTTTAGAGTTAAACGGGCTAACCAGCGAGTGGATTGAACAGCGCACAGGGATTCGTTCCCGGTCTAAGGCAAAAGCGGAGGAAAATATCAATACGATGAGTATGGAAGCTGTTCGCAACGCCCTACCTAAATTACCGTATGATATTACGGATGTGGATTTGATTGTTTCTGCCTCTTATTCTCCGTACGATACGGTAGCGACTGCGGCTCATCTTGCCCAGCACGAATTCAATATTGAAAATGCGAAAGCGCTCTATCTTTCTTCCGCCTGCTCTTCCTTCCTGAATGCATTGGAAGTTGTGGAAGGATATTTTGCTATGGGAAAAGCAACGAAAGCGCTGGTCCTTTCCGCTGACAAGAACTCGGCTTACTATAATGAGACGGACCCGAAAGCCGGCCACCTCTGGGGCGATGCGGCTGCAGCCTTTTTCATCTCGAAGGAACGCGTTTCGGAAAAGGATTCCGAGATCGTGGATGTCTATACACAAGGACTCGGTTACCTGGGCAAGGCTCCGGATGCGGTTCACCTTCGTCCGCGCGACGGCGGTATCATGATGCCGGAAGGACGTGACGTGTTTATCCAGGCTTGTACCTATATGCCGAAGAACGTGCTCTATCTGCTGGAAAAAAATGGCTATACGCTGGACAACCTAACATATTTCATCGGCCACCAGGCCAATATGCGTATCATGTCCAATATCGCCAAACAGCTCAATCTGCCGGAAGAGAAGTTCCTGCATAATATTGAAGAATTGGGAAATACCGGTTCGGTAAGCTCAGCGTTGGTATATGCCCAGAATGATCATAGTTTCAAGAACGGCGACCTGGTTGCCATTACCGTGTTCGGCGGTGGCTATTCTACGGGTGCTTGCTTGATTAAGTGTTGAATTTAAAACGGAATTAATATGAAATTATTAGAAGGTAAAGTGGCAATCGTTACCGGTGCCGCACGCGGTATTGGTAAGGCGATCGCATTGAAGTTTGCCGCAGAAGGTGCAAACATCGCATTCACGGATTTGGTGATCGACGAAAACGGTCTGGCTACCCAGAAGGAAATCGAGGCATTGGGTGTAAAAGCAAAAGGCTATGCTTCAAACGCTGCTAATTTTGAAGAAACACACAATGTCGTAGCTGAAGTCGTAAAAGATTTCGGTCGTGTGGATATCCTCGTAAACAATGCGGGCATCACGAAAGACGGCCTGATGATGCGTATGAGCGAAGGCCAGTGGGATGCTGTCATCGGCGTCAATCTGAAATCTGCTTTCAACTTCATCCACGCTTGTACTCCGGTGATGATGAAACAGCGTTCGGGCAGCATCATCAATATGGCTTCTGTCGTAGGTGTACACGGTAATGCCGGCCAGAGCAACTATTCGGCATCCAAAGCCGGTATGATCGGTCTGGCTAAGTCTATCGCGCAGGAATTGGGTTCACGCGGTATCCGTGCCAATGCAATTGCTCCGGGCTTTATCATAACAGATATGACAGCCGGTCTGCCGGAAGAAGTAAAGGCAGAATGGGCAAAGAAAATTCCTTTGCGTCGTGGCGGTACGCCTGAAGATGTGGCCAATATTGCTACATTCCTGGCTTCCGATATGTCTTCTTATGTCTCAGGCCAGGTGATCCAGGTTGATGGCGGTATGAATATGTAAAGAGATTTATGATTTATAATTTATGATTTATGTAGGTGACGTTTGTTTTGCAAAATCATAAATCCATAAATCATAAATCATAAATTTGAAATCATGGAGGTTATTTACGAAGACAATCATATCATTGCGGTGAATAAGACTTGCCGCGAGATTGTTCAAGGAGATAAAACCGGTGATACTCCTCTTTCGGACATGCTGAAGGCATGGCTGAAAGAGAAGTATTGTAAACCCGGAAACGTGTTTGTCGGTGTTACGCATCGCTTGGACCGCCCGGTCAGCGGTGTCGTGTTATTTGCCAAAACGAGCAAGGCGCTCGCCCGTCTGAACGAGATGTTCCGGGTTGGCGAGGTAAAGAAGACCTATTGGGCAATCGTGAAGAATTGTCCGCCGTCAGAAGAGGGAGAACTTGTTAATTGGCTGGTACGTAACGAAAAGCAAAACAAAAGCTATGCTTATGATACGGAGCGTCCGAATGCCAAGAAAGCGATCCTGCGTTATAAGGTGATTGCCCGCTCGGAAAACTATTATCTGTTGGCTGTAGATCTGAAAACAGGTCGTCATCATCAAATCCGTTGCCAGCTTGCCAAGATGGGCTGTCCTATCAAAGGTGACTTGAAATACGGCTTTCCCCGTTCTAATCCGGACGGTGGCATCAGCCTGCATTCCCGCAGTGCCGAATTCATCCATCCCGTATCGAAACAACCGGTCAGCATTGTCGCTCCTGTGCCTGTGGATTCCCTTTGGAAAGCACTTACAGAGTTGTAGGCTACTTTTTATATCCCTGCTTTCATAGGAGTAAAAAAGCAGAATGTCTGCCAAGTCTGCTAAATCTGCCTAGACCTTTTTCCTGGAGGGGATATAGAATGGTTTGTTTGTAATGTTTTGATTATTATTACGTTATTATTATTTCCCTTTATTTTTGTTTAGTTTGAGGGTGGAAAAATAATTTTTCACGGACATTTATTTGTTACTTTTGGCTTGATCCAAAAGTAACCAAAAGATCAAGGCTTAAGCTGCTTCGCTACTCCGTTCCCTCCGTTCGCTGTCGCGTCTGAAACTCGCTTCGCTCAAACAGCAGACGCTCCGGACGCTCACTGCGGTCACTACGCTTAACGCTCACCAGCTTAGGCCGGAGATAGAGCCTGACGGCTCTTTGGGGATGGCCGATACCGCCTGCTTCTCTGCGATCCCGCATCAAGTGCGGGAACGGGCTTGTCCCTGTGTTTGCCTCCGTGCTTGTCCTCGCACTTGTGAGGGTGTTTCGGAACAAGGGGATTTTGACGTACTTTCTATAAAAGAACTGTCGGTATCGGCCATCCTAAGAGAAAGCGTAGCTTTCTATGAAAGGCCTAAGCGGATGGGCGTCAAGCGGAGGGTAAAGGCGGAGCGGCAGGAGACTGCGCTGTCTGAGCGAAGCGAGTTTCGCAGGCGACAGCGTAGCCTTTGCCCGGAGTAGCCCAGACGGTTAAGCCTTGATCTTTTGGTTACTTTTGGATCAAGCCAAAAGTAACAGATAAATGTCCGTGGAAGAACCTTGTTTTGTGACCTTAAGTTTTATCTTCTCCTTTTGTTCTATGTGGTAATATATTGATCTATAATTGTTTGTTTGCTTTTGTTACACATCCTTTGTAAAATGTCTCTTTTTTAAGAAGGCCCGGCAGACTTGGCAGACTTGGCAGGTTTTTTGTGTCTTGTTCAGGTTGGAGGCGAAAGGTTTTATTCAGGTTGGTATTCGTTTGAAGTTCGACAGGCATCCGTTTCCGCATTGACAGGCATCCGTTTTGAGATGGATGCCCATGCAATTCGGCATCTCTCTCCTGGGAATATAGGGAAGTTTCGCATAATAGTTTTATCTTTGTATATAGTAGAAACAATAAAGGTAAAAATCGTATGAAACCGACTCGTATTATCGAAATTTGTGCCAACTCCGCACAAAGCTGTGTGGAAGCAGAAGCCGGAGGAGCTAAACGTGTGGAACTTTGTGCCGGAATTCCGGAAGGGGGAACGACACCCAGCTATGGGGAGATCCGGACGGCGCAGGCACTCACTTCGTCTATCGATATAAATGTGATTATCCGTCCGCGTGGAGGCGACTTCCTTTATACACCGGCAGAGGTTCAGTCGATGTTGCTGGATATCGAACTGTGCAAGCAGTTGAAGGTGCATGGCGTAGTCTTTGGTTGCCTGACGAAAGACGGGGATATCGACGTCTCTTTGATGCGCCGTCTGATCGAGGCAGCCAAGCCGCTGTCTGTCACCTGTCACCGGGCTTTTGATGTCTGCCGCGATCCCTTTGCCGCATTGGAACAGTTGATCGAGCTGGGCTGCGACCGTATCCTGACTTCCGGCCAGCAGTCTGATGCCGTGAAAGGGATTCCTCTCATTGCCGAACTGGTAAAACGTGCGGCAGGACGCATCATAATCATGCCGGGATGCGGAGTTCGGGAAAATAACATCTCCCGTATCGAAGCGGAAACAGGGGCAAAGGAGTTCCATACATCCGCCCGCAGCATCGTCTACAGCAAAATGGAATACCGGAACGAGAATGTCCCGATGGGCAGCAGTATCGTTTCTTCCGAGTTTGAGACAGTCGAAACGGACCGCAATAAGGTGGCTGCCTACCTGTAGGGAAATCATTTATAATACTTCAATATCAATATGAAAAAACAGTTGTTAGGGGCAACCCTGTTCTCATTAATTTTGACCGCTCCGGTCTCTGCTGTTCAACCATATAGGAAGGCGGCGGGAGATTGTAAGATAGAGTTGAAACAAGATACGCTGACGATCGAAAACAGTCAGATCAAGCGTAGCTGGCTTTGGAATAACGGTAATCTGATTACTTGTAAACTGGAAGACAAGGGAAATGGCTTAGCCTGGCAGCTTCGGAACAACCAGCCGGACCTTTCCCTTCCCGGAGAGGAAAAGGAGGGGAGCGAAGCTTCTATCCGGATAGAGGAAGTACCTGCTTCTTTGCAATATACACACCATCTTCGTGCTACGGTGGAGTATAAAGCCGGCAATTTGCAGGTGAGGAAAATTCTCAAGATCTATCCTGACTGTCCTGCCATCGCTTGCGAATTGTATCTGAAAGGACAGGCTTCGCAGAAATGGATAAAGGCATTGGATAATCCTGCCGACTTGCAGAATATAGAAAAACTGACGCAAAATTCGCAGGGCGGAAATGTCCCGGTGATGGAACAGCTTATGCTGGAAGGAAAGCACTGGCAGCTGGAGGCGGTGGAGTTCTTTGACGTCACCGACCGTTTCAATACGCTGGTTCGTCCTGTTCATGCGCTTTCTTACCGGGATTGTCTCTATCGTGGCAATCTGCTCTTTGCAGAGAATACGGAGAAGGAAGCTGGCTTTTTCATGTTGAAAGAGGCACCTACGTCAAATGTACAACTCTACTATCCGGGAGGTGATTATCTGGTGAGCGAGGGTACTTTCCGAATGGTCGGTTTGGGTGTCGACAGTGCGGATATAAAGACTGACGAGTGGACAAAGGCTTATAGCTATGTGACCGGAACATTTCGTTCGGGTGAGAAACAGAAACGGATGGCGCTTCGTAATTACCAGATGCGTATCCGCCCGTTCCTCGAAGACCGCGACGAGATGGTGATGCTGAATACCTGGGGAGACAGAGGACAGGATACGCGTGTGAACGAGGCTTTTTGTCTGAAGGAATTGGAACTGGCAGCCAAGTTGGGTGTCACTCATTTCCAGATCGATGACGGATGGCAGGCCGGACGTAGCGCGAACTCGGCTTATGGTGGCAGTTTTAAGAATATCTGGGATAACCCGGATTACTGGACACCCGATCCGGACCGTTTCCCGAATGGCCTGGCGCCTATCGTGAAGCGTGGTAAGGAGTTGGGGATCGAAGTGTGTCTTTGGTTTAATCCCAGCATACAGCACGATTATGCCGATTGGCAGAAAGATGCCGATGCGTTGATCGCTTTGTATGAAAAATATGGTATCCGTACTTTCAAGATTGACGGTACTTTTTTTGATAACAAATTGGCGGAAAGCCGTCTGCGCAGTCTCTATAACCGAGTGATGGAAGCGACTGGATGGAAAGCTGTCTTAAACCTGGATGCGACAGCCGGACGGAGGGGAGGATATTTCTTCTTTAATGAATATGGAAACATCTTTTTGGAAAATCGTTATACGGATTGGGGCAACTATTATCCGTACTGGTCGCTGCGTAACTTGTGGATGCTGTCGCGCTATGTAGCTCCCCAGTCGCTGCAGATCGAGTTTCTGAACAAATGGCGTAACAAGGAGAAATATGCCGGTGATAAATTCGCTCCGTCAACTTATTCATTCGATTATTTGTTTGCAATAACGATGGCAGCCCAGCCATTGGCCTGGTTTGAAGCGTCTAACTTGCCGGATGAGGCATTTCCGACGGGTGGAGTGATCCAGAAATATAAAACGGTACAGCATGATTTCCATACCGGATATGTCTTCCCAGTGGGGGACGAACCTTCGGGCAAGTCATGGTGTGGTTTCCAGTCTGTGAAGGACAGGAAAGGATATTTCCTGTTGTTCAGGGAGTCTAACGAGGAGGAGTCATTTGATATGGATACGTTCTTCGAACCGGGCGAACAGGTTGAATTTACTCCGGTTCTCGGTGCTGGAAAAGCATTCCGCAGCATAGCCGGAAAGGATGGGCGGATTCGTTTTTCCCTTTCGGAACCTAACAGCTATGTATTGTATAGTTATCGAGTATTATAAGTATATTTGTAACATAAATAAAGGATAAACAATAAAAAACGAAAGAATAATGGAAGAACCTAAAAGACTTTACCGTTCGAATAACGGGATGATAGCAGGTGTTTGTGCGGGTATCGCCGATTATTTCGGCTGGGACCCTACGTTAGTGCGCATCGGATATATATTATTGAGCATCTTTACGATGTTTTCCGGGGTGATCGCTTACTTGATCCTCTGGATGGTTATACCGAAACAATCTAAATAGTGAAAGGAGAGGCGGAATGACTCGATGGAGCGGGGTGATTTTGGGCTTGATGGTGCTGGGCTTGTCTTGTACGCAACCGCCGGTACAGGAAAAATATCAGAAAAGCCGGGACAAGGTGGTCGATGTGAAGGACAAGGTGGTGGAGATCGGGACCGGAGATGTGCTGGTCGGTAATAACAACTTGCTGTATGTGCTGGGCGATTATTTAATTGTCGTCGAGTATAGCTGGACGGCGATTGATAAGATCGTGCACCTGTTCGATCGGTTTACCTATAAGCCTGTTTTGAGTACGGTAAACAAAGGGCAGGGGCCGGGAGAGATTGCCAATCCCGGAGTGTTGATTATGAATGAACGAAAGGGGTGTTTTTACTTTCCTGATAATGCCCGGATGAAGTTGTACACCTATGTCTTGGATAGCTTGCTGGCTGATCCTGACTATATACCTGAGGTCAAATGCTCCTTCCCAGAAGACCGCGTACCAAGCGATGTCGTTTATGTTTCCGACACGCTTTGTATCGGTGGGACGGTCGTCCCGATCGGGACAAATGATTTCAAGACGGCTGTCGGATGTTGGAATATGCAGACTGGGAAGGTCCGTCTGATGCCCTACGAACATCCGGAGATTAAAAAGAAACGAGCGGATTGCATCGTCTCGACGGAGCATGGTATCTATGTGGATGTCTATTCGCGGGACGACTTGCTGACGATCTGCGACTTGGATGGAAATCTGAAATACAATGTTTATGGCCCGGAGTGGCGGCATGGCGAGTGGAATGATGTTTATCGGCATATTGACGGCGTATTTTGCGGTGACAAGATCGTGACGGCTTATTCCGGGAAACATCGTCAGGAGAAAGACGGATTTACGGCTTCTCTGTTGCTGGTATTCGATTTGGAAGGCAATTATCTGAAGACGCTCGATGTCGGTCGTCCAGTGGTCAGGCTTTGCTATGACGACCACAACAAACGTTTGCTGTTGAGCATGAACGACGAGATGCAGTTTGGTTATCTCCCGTTGGATGAGTTGCTCCGGTAAAGCGGACGTTTTGCGAAGGATCGGATTTTCCTGAATGCATAACTGTATAACCTATAAAATAAAGAATGAACTTTGAACTATCTTCCCCATTTAGTCCGACGGGCGACCAGCCGGAAGCGATTGCGGCTCTGTCCGATGGAATAAAGAGTGGTGTGCCTTTCCAGACCTTGTTAGGGGTGACTGGGTCCGGAAAGACGTTCACTATCGCCAACGTGATCAAGGAAGTGCGGAAACCGACCTTGATTTTGAGTCATAACAAAACGCTCGCTGCACAGTTATACAGCGAGTTCAAGGCATTTTTTCCGAACAATGCCGTCGAGTATTTTGTCTCTTATTACGATTACTACCAGCCGGAGGCTTATCTTCCGACGACGGATACCTATATAGAAAAGGACTTGCAGATCAATGACGAGATCGATAAACTTCGTCTGCGTGCAACCGCTTCGCTTCTGTCGGGACGGAAGGATGTCATTGTCGTTTCGTCTGTCTCCTGCCTGTATGGTATGGCGGACCCGACTGCCTTTGCCGAGAAGGTGGTGCATCTGGAGAAGGGGATGCGGATAGACCGGGATAAACTGTTGCGTCGCTTTGTGGATGCCCTTTATGTCAATAATAAGATAGAGTTCAATAGGGGCTGTTTTCGTGTAAACGGCGATACGGTCGATATTTTTCCGGCTATCGAAACTTTTGATGGGGCAGCCTACCGTATCGAGTTCTGGGACGACGAAGTAGACCGTATCTCTTCGTTCGACCCGAAGACCGGGCAGGAAATAGACGAGCAGGATGAACTGAACATCTACCCGACCAACCTCTTCGTGACTACCCAGGAACGTATCAATACCGCTATCGGGCAGATCGATGTCGACCTGGGGACGCAGGTGAATTTCCTGCGGGAGATCGGCAAGCCTTATGAGGCGAAACGTTTGTATGAGCGTGTTACGTTCGACTTGGAAATGATACGCGAGTTAGGACATTGTTCTGGAATTGAGAACTATTCCCGTTATTTCGACGGTCGTCAGGCGGGTGAACGGCCTTTCTGTCTGCTCGATTATTTCCCGAAAGATTTTCTGTTGGTGGTTGACGAGAGCCATGTGACGATCCCGCAGATACGGGCGATGTATGGAGGCGATTATTCCCGTAAGAAAAATTTGGTGGAGTACGGTTTCCGTCTGCCGGCGGCGATGGATAACCGCCCGTTGATGTTCGACGAGTTCGAGTCGCTGACTCCGTTGGCGATTTACGTGAGTGCGACGCCTGCCGACTACGAGTTGGAGAAGAGCGAAGGGATCGTGGTGGATCAGGTGATCCGTCCGACAGGCTTGCTTGACCCGGTTATCGAGGTGCGTCCGACGCTTAACCAGATCGACGATCTGATGGAGGAGATCACGCAGCGCTCCGCTGTGGATGAACGTGTTTTGGTGACGACATTGACGAAGCGCATGGCGGAGGAACTGACTACTTATCTGACACGCATGGGAGTCCGTTGTAACTATATCCATAGCGATGTCGATACGTTGGAACGCATTCAGATTATGGATGATTTGCGGAAAGGGTTGTTCGACGTGCTGATCGGTGTCAACCTGCTGCGTGAAGGGCTCGACTTGCCGGAAGTCTCTTTGGTCGCTATCTTGGATGCCGATAAGGAGGGTTTCCTGCGCTCGCACCGTTCGCTGACACAGACAGCCGGACGTGCTGCCCGAAACGTGAATGGGAAGGTGATATTTTATGCCGACAAGATAACGGACAGTATGCGCCTGACAATGGACGAAACGGCACGCAGACGTGAAAAACAGCTCGCTTATAACGAGAAACATGGCATTACACCTAAGCAGGTTATCAAAAACAGTGTTTCCTTGGTAGCGGAGAAACAACAGCCGGTTACCGGTGAGCCGTATGCTTATGTGGAACCGGAACCCAGCCTGGTTGCAGACCCGGTAGTTCAGTATATGAATCGTAAACAGCTTGAAAAGGCGATCGAACGGACGAAGAAGCAGATGATGGAGGCGGCCAAGAAGCTGGACTTTATCGAAGCTGCGCAGTTCCGTGACGAGTTGGTAAAGCTGGAAGACTTGTTAGTAACAAAGAAGGATTGAAATTAGATCAAGAGATGAAACGGACGTTATTTTATTTGCTCTTTTTAGCCTTTCTTTCTCTGTCCGGGAAAGCCCGGGAGGAGAAGGTGATTTACGAACGCTATTGTGAGGCAGTGAAGGAAAAAGCGACTTTTCCGACAGGTGACCTGATGGTGGAAACTGCCCGTTTTTTCTTGGGGACTCCTTATGTGGCTGGGACATTGGAGGAAGAACCCGAAAGCCTGGTAATAAACTTGCATGGCTTGGATTGCATGACTTTGGTTGAGAATACAGTTGCTTTGGCCTGGTCTGTCAGGCAACGTCCCGGATATGAAGGATATGCTTCTGTCTTAAAAAATATGCGTTACCGGGATTCCGGCAACGTGACACTCGATTATACGGATCGCCTCCATTATACGACCGACTGGATGTATGAAAACGAAAAGAGAGGGTATCTGAAGGATGTCACGAAAGAAATCGGGGGACAACCGCTTAAGCTCGACCTGTCCTTTATGTCCACACATCCCGATAGCTACAAGCAGTTGAAAGGCAACCCGGAGCGCATCGCGATAATAGCGGCGAAGGAAAAGGAAATCAATGCCCGTCCGCATTACTATATTCCGCAGGATGAAATCAATGCGCACGCCGGTCAAATCAAGAATGGCGATATCGTCTGTTTCGTCACGACTGTGAAAGGACTGGATATCTCGCACGTTGGCATTATCTGCCGGGAAGGGGATAAACTCACTTTTATCCATGCCTCGACCACGAAGAAGCAAGTGATTGTGAACGAAGAACCTTTGCAGGAGTATGTGCAGGGTATCAAACGTAACTGCGGTATTATGATTGTCCGTCCGCAATTCTGAACTTACTGGAAGAGTTCGAACGCAAATTTGAATCCGATCCCGTCATATTTCAATTTGTCGAACCCGATGAAGGCGGCAACGTTGAAGATATGGTTACCGAAACCGTATCCGATTTCTGTGTAACTGGGTTTGACCGGCATCCATAACTGGCTGAGGTAAAAACGTTCGGAGATGATGTGTTTGGTAGCCTCCGGCTTGAATAGCTGGAAGAGCATGAACGGGCTTTCGTACATGACATGCGCCTGGACATATTTGTCGGATGCGTTGAACCACACGCTCCTTAGCTGATGAAAGACACCCCCGAAATCGTCACCTCCCCATGATTCGGGGAAGTTGTGCCGCGTGAAATATCTGTAGTCAGCAAAATAGGTCGATTTCTGGGCTGTATAAAGCCCTCCGCTAATATGGTAGTTGAACCGGCGTGACAGGCCCAGGTAAATGCTTTGATGGATATCGGCTTCCATACGTCCGTAATTGCCGCTGCTTTTCCATACGCCCGGTATGGCTCGCCCGAACTCGATGGAGACGGTCGGGTAGTAGGAGTAGAGGTACTCTTTACGATAGCCGTCCATCCAGTAGTATTGTCTGGGAGTATAGGAAAAACCGATCGTAGGAATGAAATCGTGATAGTTTTCGTTAATGATCTCCGTAACGCCGTCTCCCGGATCTATTGCGCTTTTGCGGGTGGGGATGCGGCGGTGGTAGGAGATTCCGGTGGTCATCTGGAAACCGTTGAACAGTTCGATCTGGTTCTTGAGCTCTATGTAATAGTGCTTGAAGTATTCCAGGTCCAGGTTTTCGAAGTTGAAAGTGGAGTCTTTCAGCTGTTCGTTGATTTCGTTCATGATCTTGGAGGAATATCCTTGGTTGGTGTTTCCGAGGCTGAGGCTTAGGGCACCTTGTTTCTCCGGAAGGTATTCCCAATCTCCTCCGAACTTGAAGAATAACTCTTTTCGTTTGAACACGAAACCGATCTCAGGTCGGAAACGTAGCTGGCGGTCCTTCTTGAAGGTCTTGCTGAAACGTAGTTGTTGCCTGTAGGTAATGCCGTTCCGTCCTGAATAGCCCAACTGGAAGGGATTCAAGATGCCGGAATATTTCAGACGGGTTGTCTTATAATCCAGATTGATGGTGTTGGTCAGGCGTTCTGTTATTTTCAGGTATTTCTGAATGTTGCTTGTGTCGTTGGCCTGAGTAGTCTTGATGATTGTCTTTTCGTACTTTTTCTCTTCTTCCTGAGTCAGCGGGATATCTCTTTTGTTTTTCCAATAGCTGCTGTCACTGATGATCGGGATCGTATCGGATGATAGCTGGTAATATCCGGTCAGGTCGAGGGAATGGTGTTTGTTGTCTTCATTGTCTTCTTCAACCCATTCGACGGCTTCGTATTTGAATGATGTATGATAGTAACTGGCGATGGCATTTCCCAGCACATGGTACCGGAGAAAGAGGTCTGCCTTTTGCGGCAGGATGAAATGGCGGTAATCCCGTCCGAATGTCATGACCAGGTTGAATTCGGCAAAGGAGAAACGCCCGTTTACGTCGATCTTGTCGATGTGCCAGTCTTTGTCGGTGATGTACAAGTCTCCGCAAATGAGCTTCTGGCTCCATAGCTTGGGCATGAAACGTATCTTATAGATTTTCAGGTTATCGGTTATTTCGACACTTTCCAAGTTGAAGTTGTAATATTTGAATGCTTCATGGGCTACCGGCATGATGATCCCTTCGTTGTAGATGGTCGGCGAATAAACATTCAGGTTCAGGAATGTCAATACTTCCTGCTGTTTTGCGCCGTTGGGGATACTGTTCCCGTTTATCGCTTCGAAGCTGTGCAGGTAGTTGTTCGGGGCGTTGAACTTGGAGTGGCTGACCATCTCGAAGATCATATCCTTGTTCTTCCTGTCTACCGGGAAAAGATGATGGGCGAAACGCATCAGGATGTTTTGTTTGAGGATTTCCGTTTTGCCTTTGATATAGATTTCGGCCTCGTAACGGGAAACGACTGTTTTGTATTTGTCGGCCTGCTCGATTACCTTCCTCATAATAGAATCCCCTTGCTGGGATGATTCCGTTTTGGGAGACCGGCCCAGCAATAAAAGGTTTCCATAACTACCGCCAAGGTCAGCTAAGGCATTTACTGCGATAAAAAGCAGAATGATTATATAAGAATACTTTTTCAACAAATTATCGTCTCTTTCTTTACAAACGTAACGAATAAAATCGAATTTTTATTCATTTATCGTATTAAACTTATTCAGCTTTTAAAAGAAAAGTATTACATTTGTGCTTCATAAGTATGTTATATAGCAGTCGTGGTTAAACAACAGAAAGAAGAGGTCGATCTATCGGCCAGTTTGGCAGAAGTCTGGAGGGTCCTGACCGAAAAGGAGCGGGATGTTCTCCGTAATAATTCGACGATCCAGCATTTCAAACGTAATGAGTTGATATATTGCGAGGGCGACGAACCGAGAGACATGATGTGCTTATTAAAAGGCAAGGTTAAAATCTTTAAAGAAGGTGTTGGCGGAAGAAGCCAGATCATTCGAATGATTAAACCGGTGCAGTATTTTGGCTACCGGGCAAATTTTGCTCAGGAGAATTACCTGACGAATGCATCCGCTTTTGAAGCTTCGACGGTATGCATGATTCCGATGACGATTGTCCGAAATCTTTTGATGAGCAATCCGCATCTTGCCATGTTTTTTATCCGCCAGCTTTCTCTCGATTTAGGAATTGCAGACGAGCGTACAGTCAACCTTACTCAGAAACATATCCGGGGTCGTTTGGCAGAATCCTTGTTATTCCTGAAAGACAGTTACGGTTTGGAGGAAGATGGGGCGACATTGAGTATTTATCTTTCTCGAGAAGATTTAGCTAATCTTTCGAATATGACGACATCTAATGCAATCCGTACATTGTCTACATTTGTTGCTGAGCGTATTATCGCAATCGACGGTCGGAAGATCAAGTTGATAGACGAGGACAAGCTCAGAAAAATAAGTAAGATGGGGTGATATAATTGAATTGAGAATTGACAATTAAAGAGTAAAAACAAAAAATTGTCAATTCTCAATTGTCAATTGCTCCTGACTGCTTCCCGTATCCTCACCAATTTTGTCAGCATCTCTTCCAATAAATCCAGTTGTAGCATGTTTGCGCCATCGGATTTGGCTTTAGAAGGCTCCGGATGGGTTTCGATGAATAGTCCGTCGGTTCCGACGGCAATGGCTGCTTTAGCTATTGTTTCGATCAGAGCAGGGAGTCCGCCTGTTACGCCTGATGTTTGGTTAGGTTGTTGCAGGGAGTGGGTTACATCCATGATAACAGGATAGCCGAACTGCTGCATTTGAGGAATACCCCGATAATCGACAACCAGATCCGTATATCCAAATGTAGTGCCTCTTTCCGTAATCATGATGTTGTCATTTCCGGCGTCAGCTACTTTTTGTACGGCAAACTGCATGGCTCCCGGCGAGAGAAACTGTCCCTTTTTGATATTGACGATCTTCCCTGTTTTGGCGGCGGCGACCAGCAGATCTGTTTGCCGGCAGAGGAAAGCTGGGATTTGTAGGACATCCACATATTCGGCAGCCATTGCGGCTTCAGTCGTTTCGTGAATATCGGTTACAGTCGGGATGCCGAACGTCTCACCTACCTTGCGGAGTATTTTCAACGCTTTTTCATCGCCTATGCCTGTGAAGGAATCTAGTCGCGAACGGTTGGCCTTTCGGTATGAGCCTTTGAATACATACGGTATATTTAACTTATTCGTAATGCCGACTACCTTCTCCGCAATACGCAATGCCATATCTTCCCCCTCTATCACACAGGGGCCTGCCATCAGAAAGAAGTTGTCTTTATCTTTTAAATCCTTAACTGTTACCATAATTATTATATATTGTTTTGTTTCAAAATTTGCCAGTTTCGAGTCATAAATGATGATTTATCAGTGTGGATTGATAATGGCGACCCGTCGGGGGGTGTGTCAAAATCCCTTTGTCCCCGCGCTTGACGCGGGGCCTCAAAAGAGCAAGCCTTATCAATCAGATGTTTATATGACTGGCTCTAATGCGATCCCGCGTCAAGCGCGGGAACAGGATAGTTTTGACACACCTCCAATGAAAAATAGCATCCGTCTTGCCCGGATTCAATGGGTAGAGCAGAGCCCTGCCCCTACGGGACGACAATCCTTATCGTTTCAATAACTCTAATGCCTTCTCTATCTTTTTCTCTGTCGGCAATGTTGCATCTATCCAATGGATGGTGCTTCCCCGGCGCTCCATGCCCCGAAACCAGGTCATTTGCCGTTTGGCAAACTGGTGGATAGCGATCTCCAACTGGGAAACCATATCTTCGTAAGACAGTTCGCCTATTATATATAATGTCAGATATTTATATTCCAGCCCGTAATAGATCAGATCTTCCGGTTTAACTCCCGAATCGATGATCTTCCGTACCTCGTCGACCATCCCTTCATCCAGGCGGGCATGCAGGCGGCGGGAAATCTTTCCGCGCCGTAGCTCCCGGTCTATGTCTATGCCGATGATCAGGCTATCGATCGGATCATATTCATTGGCATCCGGCGCTTCGTTCTTATAATATTCTTCGATTTCGATTGCCCGGATAGCCCGTTGGGTGGTATCTACATCTGTCTTGTTATGAAGGACCTTGTAGCCGGCAAGTATCTGCTCCAGTTCCGGGAGTGACTTGTCTTTCAAAGACTCGCGCAATTCCGGGTTCTGAGGGACATCCAAGAGTCTGTATCCTTTCAGAACAGCTTCTATATACATGCCTGTACCGCCGCATAAAATCGGCAGTTTTCCCTTTTTCCGGATTGCTTCATACACCCGGAAGAAATCATGCTGGTATTCGAATACGTTATATTTGTATCCCGGATCGCAGATGTCAATCAGGTGGTAAGGAATCTTTTTTCCATTTACCGTATAATCGGCCAGGTCCTTTCCGGTCCCGATATCCATCGAACGGTAGATCTGTCTGGAATCGGCGCTGATGATCTCCGTGTCCAGCTGGGCGGCGAGTGCAGCGGCAAATGTTGTTTTGCCGGATGCTGTCGGCCCTAAAACAGTGATAAGTTGATAGGCATCCATAGATGCAAAGGTACATGATTATTTGTCAACTACCATATGGAGCTGGAGGATTATGGAATAGCTGACATAAAAAAAGCTGCACCTTTTCAGGTACAGCTTCTTTCATATATGTTTGTTTCTGATTACTTACCAGCGATAACGCGAGCCATTTCACAAACTTTGTTTGAATAACCCCATTCGTTGTCATACCAAGAAACGATCTTAGCGAAGTTGTCATCCAAAGAGATACCAGCCTTAGCATCGAAGATAGAAGTGTTAGAGCAACCACGGAAGTCAGTTGAAACAACTGCATCTTCTGTGTAACCCAGTACACCTTTCAATTCGCCTTCAGAAGCTTCCTTCATAGCAGCCTTGATGTCGTCCATTGTAGCAGCCTTTTCCAGAACTACTGTCAGGTCAACAACAGAAACGTCAGAAGTCGGAACGCGGAAAGCCATACCAGTCAGTTTACCGTTCAATACCGGCAGAACTTTACCTACAGCCTTAGCAGCACCTGTTGAAGACGGGATGATGTTTTCAAGGATACCGCGACCACCTCTCCAGTCTTTCTTAGAAGGACCGTCTACTGTCTTCTGAGTAGCAGTAGCAGCGTGAACTGTAGTCATCAAACCTTTAACGATACCGAACTTGTCGTTCAATACTTTAGCGATAGGAGCCAAGCAGTTAGTAGTACAAGAAGCGTTAGAGATGATGTCCTGACCTGCGTAAGTTGTGTGGTTAACACCATAAACGAACATAGGAGTAGCGTCCTTAGAAGGAGCAGACATGATAACTTTCTTAGCACCAGCCTGGATATGTTTGCGAGCTGTTTCGTCTGTCAAGAAGAAACCTGTTGATTCAACAACAACTTCAGCACCAACTTCGTTCCATTTCAGGTTAGCAGGATCCATTTCAGCAGTCAGACGGATTTTGTTACCGTTTACAACTAAATTGTTGCCTTCTACTTCTACAGTTCCGTCGAAACGGCCGTGTACTGAATCATATTTCAGCATATATGCCAAATAATCAGCATCCAACAGGTCATTGATACCTACAATCTGAATGTCATTGCCGAAGTTCTTAACTGCAGCACGGAACACCATACGTCCGATACGGCCGAAACCGTTAATACCTACTTTAATCATTGTAATAAAACTTTTATGGGTTTATTAAAAATATTATTTATCTCCAATTTAACTGAACAACTGCAAGGAAAAAATACATTCGTCGCACCTTGTTTTTAACGACTGCAAAGTTAGTCATTTTTTTTATTGTACAGGAATTAGAACGAGAAAAATATGCCCTCTAACATAAATTAATTGTTGAGGCTTATTTCTTTTTCTTGAAAAGTTTCTTAATTATCCATGTCTGGACTTTCTGGATGCCCCAGGCAGTCAATAATGGGCGTGCGACATCCCATGCGACGGGTAATAATCCTTGTGCCACAGAAAGATAATCGGCAAAGCCTAATGACATGGATGGCACTTCCGGTGTCTGTGCGGGCCGGTTGCTTTCTGTCCCTTTGGATTTGGCTTTTGTGTTGGGGAATAGGAGTGCGGAGACACCTGAAAGTAACAACGTTCCGGCATTCTCTTGTATGTAGGAGAAGTCGGCATTCAATTTCCGCTCCTGTATCGTGCATTCCTGTTGGATGCGGCGACGGTCAGAAATCAGTTTCTCCAGTGGTGTCTGTTGCGGATTGTTCATTGTCTGTCGCGTTTGTTTTATCATCATTTGTTGTCAATGCGGAGATCACAACGTTTAATACTTTATTGCTGATTCTGTCTTTGTTCATAATAATAATGCCGATCAGCAGCAGATAGAGTACGGCTACCACGCCGAATCCCGAACCAGCCGAACCGAACAGATCCCCCAGGAAAAAACCTAATGCGAGGAAAATGAACAGAATCGCAAAGAAAGCCAGAAATAGTAAAATAACACCATATGAAAGAACGGCAATAACCTTTCCCGTTCTCTCATATGTGTTTAATTTTAGGAGTTCGAGCTTCAACTCCACGTAAGCCGAAAGATCTTTTTTCAGCTCCCGGAAGATTTCACCTGAGTCTTTCTCCATACAAAATTATTCTGCTACGATTTCTTCTGTAGTTTTTGCAATTTCAGCTTTTCCTTCTTTATATTTGGCAAGAGCAGAATTGAAACCTTCTTTTACTTTACCAACTACACCATTCAATTCGTCCAATAGTTGTTCCCTTTTATCTGTTGCTGCCAGATAACCAACTGCGGCGCCAACGGCTGCACCAACTACTAATCCCAGTAATAATTTAGAATCTACGTTTTTCATAACTCTTTCTTTTTATAATGTTGCTACTAAGATAACGAATATACTTGAATGATGGTTTATTTTGGCCTTAACTTTTAGGGTTAATTAATGTTATTGTTTTTGGACTTTCACCGCTGCCCAATTATTCTTCTCTGTGTGCGACAACAATGCTAATCCGTTACGTTTGCACTCCTCTTCAATGGCAGGAATGTCTTCTACATAAAAGCCGCTCATGTAAAGGAAGGCTCCGGGTTTCATACACTCGTTGTAATGGCGGATGTCATTCAGCAGAATATTCCGGTTGATGTTTGCGAATACGATGTCGAATGTTCCGAATGCCGGGATCTGTTCGGCCCCTCCCAGGGCGACCATGATATCGTTCGTATTGTTAAGGCGGATGTTTTCGAGCGCATTGTTGTAGGCCCATTCGTCGATGTCGATGCCCACCACACGTCCGGCTCCTTTCATACGGGCGAGGATGGCCAGTACGGCTGTTCCGCAACCCATATCGAGCAACTCTTTGCCGATGAGGTCCAGTTTGAGCATTTCGCTGATCATCAAGAAGGTTGTCTCATGGTTGCCGGTCCCGAATGCCATCTTCGGATCGATGATGATGTTATAGGTATAACCCGGCTCATGTTCGTGGAATGAAGCGCGGATGATACAGTCCTTGCCGATGCGAATCGGTTTGAAATAGTTCTTTTCCCATTCTTCGTTCCAGTCCTTGCTTTCCACCAGTGTTTCAGTAAAATGGATTTCCACGTTTTCCAACGGGAATTCGGCAAGTTTCTCCTGCAATCCCTTTACATTATATAGTTGGTCGGAAATATACCCTTGTAACCCGTTTTCGTTTTCGGCGAAACTTTCAAAACCGATTTCTCCCAGTTCGGCTGCCAATACGTCATTGATGATGGAAGTCTCGACAGGAGAGGTGTATGTGAATGTAAGTTCGTAATAATTCATATCGCTCTTTCTTTTAGTCGTTAATTACAGGCAAAAGTACTTAATTTGCTTTAGGAATGCAACCTGGTGTCTTTCTGATTTGATGCAAGTGTAATTTGCTTTCTGCATTGTCGTGTATGTTTTCGACATTGTCGTATAAATTCTTGACGTTGTCGTATATATTTTCGACGTTGTCGAAAACAAATTACACTTGCATCGGATTGGAAACGGATGGGAATCGAACCGACTCTTCCTTTTGGTCGGCCGGGCAAACGATCGCAAGGCCGCTTCTGGCTCTTTTTTATCAAAATCATAAGATATAAAATCATTTTTAGAAACGGAGTCTGTGAAGAAATCGTTTCCTTTGAAAACAAAGTCATGCTATTAACAGATTAAATCGCAACGATATGAAAAAGACAGCTTTATTGCTTCTGATCGCTTTGGTCTTGGGATGGACGGGATGTTCGTCCGATTCGACTGTCGAAGTGAAGAACCTCCGGTTGGAGATGAAAGAAAATCCATTGGGAATCAATGTGGTGCAACCTCGTTTTTCCTGGCAGATAGCTTCCGGCAAGCCGGATTTGAAACAGACTGCCTATCAGATACAGGTGGCCGCTTCTCCTGAACAGTTGGAGTCCGGTGACGGGCTTTTGTGGGATTCGGGCGTGGTCCGTTCGGACGAATCGGTACTGGTTCCGTATGCCGGAAAAGCGCTGGAGTCGGGGAAACCTTACTATTGGCGTGTGAAATTGACGACTAATCAGGGGGATACTCCTTGGAGTGATGCCGGCAGATGGTCGATGGCGTTGCTCGATGGTTCGGAATGGAAAGCGACTTGGATTGGTGAAGATTCCCTTTCCAATCCGGGAGAGGAGATAGGTGTGGCCGGTGGAAACAATAAAACACGTTTGGCCGCCCGATATCTGCGTAAAGAGTTTACGGCGGATAAGGCAGTGGCAAGGGCTGTCTTGTATATTTCCGGCCTTGGCTCGTATGAGGCTTACCTGAACGGAAAGAAAGTAAGCGAGGATGTGTTTGCCCCGATGCCGTCCCTGTATTATAAACGTATATATTATAATGTATATGATGTAACAGCTTTGATGGCTCCCGACAAGAATACGTTGGGGGTGATTTTGGGGAATGGCCGTTTCTTCTCTATGCGTAACCCGGGAATGAAAACATTCGGTTTACCCCGTTTGCTTGCACAACTCCAGATCGAATATACAGACGGGTCGCAGGAGACGGTCGCCAGTGATACGTCTTGGAAAATCACTTCGAAAGGCCCGATCATCGCAAATAACGAGTTTGATGGTGAAGAATATGATGCCCGCCTCGAGATGGAAGGTTGGAACACGAATGGTTTCAATGATGGTGCATGGAAGACTCCCGATGTGATGGAAGCTCCTACGGGTAAACTGACTGCGCAGCAGAATCCGAATATCCGCGTACAAGAAACGTTGAAACCTGTTGCCATTTTTGAACGTCCCGATGGAAAGTATATCCTGGATATGGGACAGAACATGGTCGGTTGGCTCTCTGTTGACTTGAAGGGGAAGAAAGACAAACCTGTTTCGATGAAGTTTGCCGAATTGTTGCAGAAAGACGGTTCGCTCTATCTGGCAAACCTGCGTACCGCACAGGTGACTGATGTTTATACTCCGGCTAAAGACGGTGATTTCAGTTGGCAGCCCCGCTTTGTGTATCATGGTTTCCGTTTTGTGGAGGTTTCGGGGCTCGATTATAAACCGGAACTGTCTGCGTTTACCGGACATGTGATTTATGACGAGATGGCGACAACCGGACGTTTTGAAACCTCCCATCCGCTGGTCAACCAGATACACAAGAATGCGTATTGGGGCATCCGAGGCAACTATCGTGGAATGCCGACCGATTGCCCGCAGCGTGACGAACGTCTTGGTTGGTTGGGCGACCGTGCGACGGGTGCTTATGGCGAAGCCTTTATTTTCAATAATGCCCAGTTGTATAATAAATGGTTGCAGGATATTGAGGATTCTATGAGCCCGGAAGGAAGCATCTCGGATGTCTCCCCGAATTACTGGACGATCTATGCTGATGATGTGACCTGGCCGTCTGCTTTCTTCTATGTGGCGGATATGCTGTATCGCCAGTTCGGTGACGACAGTGCGATTCGTGCCCATTATCCTGCCATGAAACGCTGGATGGCGCATATGGAAGAAGTGACCATGAAGGACTATATCATGACGAAAGACCAGTATGGCGACTGGTGTATGCCTCCCGAATCGCAGGAACTGATCCATTCCAAAGATCCTTCCCGCAAGACAGACGGTGCTATTCTCAGTACGACTGTCTATTATGATTTGCTGAATAAGATGATCGGTTTTGCCCGTATCTGCGGACAGGATGTGGATATCCCCGGCTATGAATCTCTGGCAGCTAAAATGAAGGCGGCTTATAATGCCAGATTTTTTAATGAGGAAACAGCGGAATATGGTAATAATACGGTTACAGCTAACATCCTTTCGTTGCGCCTCGGACTTGTGCCGGAAGGGTATGAAGGGAAGGTTTTCAGTAATATCGTGAAAAAGACGGAGGGGGATTTTAACGGGCATGTAAGTACCGGAGTCTTGGGAATCCAGCACCTGATGCGCGGACTGACTGAGTACGGGCGTGTCGATATGGCCTATAAGATCTTGACGAACGAGACGTATCCGAGTTGGGGATATATGATCAAGAACGGTGCGACAACTATTTGGGAACTTTGGAACGGCGATACGGCTAATCCGGCCATGAACTCCGCCAACCATGTGATGTTGCTCGGCGACCTGCTGATCTGGTACTATGAAGACCTGGCCGGTATCAAATGCGCTCCCGATGCAGTCGGTTTCAAAAAGTTGGTGATGGAGCCTGTTTTCCCTGATGGCCTTGACGAAGTTTCCGCTTCTTACGGTTCGGTGTACGGAGAGATCAAGAGTGCATGGACCAAGAAGGGGGGCGACTTTAGCTGGGATATCACGTTGCCGGGTAATACGTCGGCAATCGTCCGGATTCCGAAGAAATATAATGTGACGGTCGGCCATTTGCCGGGCGTGCGTAGAGTTTCGGCAACAGAAGGATATATGGAAATCGAGATCGGTTCGGGAAGCTATCATTTTGGAAAATAGTTTCAAAAAGATTTGGATGATACGTCAAGAAACCGTAATTTTGCGCTCTGAATTCTGCAGGAGGTAAACAAGTGATGCTTAGAAGTGTATCCACCTCCGGGACATAACCTGTTTAAATATAAAAGACAGATGTACGTAATCGTAGAAATTAACGGACAGCAGTTCAAGGCTGAAGAAGGAAAGAAGTTGTTCGTTCATCACATTCAGAACGCAGAAAGCGGTGCTGTTGTAGAATTTGAAAAAGTATTGTTGGTTGACAACAATGGTGAAGTTAAAGTAGGTGTTCCTACCGTAGAAGGCGCAAAGGTAGTATGCGAAGTACTGTCTCCGCTGGTAAAAGGTGATAAAGTGCTGATCTTCCACAAGAAGAGAAGAAAAGGTTATCGTAAACTGAACGGTCACCGTCAGCAGTTCACTGAAGTGAGTGTAAAAGAAATTGTTGCTTAACGTTTAAAGGAGAAAAGAAGAAATGGCACATAAGAAAGGTGTGGGTAGTTCTAAGAACGGCCGTGAATCACAAAGTAAGAGATTAGGTGTTAAGCTTTTCGGTGGCGAAGTTGCTAAAGCTGGCAACATCATCGTTCGTCAGAGAGGAACAGTTCATCATCCGGGTGAAAACGTAGGTATCGGTAAAGATCATACGTTGTATGCATTGGTTGATGGCGTAGTAACTTTCCGTAGAGGCAAAGAAAACCGTTCTTTCGTTTCTGTAAAAGAAGTGGTAGCAGAAGCATAAGGAAGACATTTTTAAGATAAGGAAAGCGGTATCTCCGAAAGGGGGTACCGCTTTTTTAGTTAAGAAGTTTTGACATACTTTGTACAAATGTTGGAGGCATCCGAATAGTTTGTTCTTTATTCGCCTTTGGCTATGATGATGAAGACTTGGCGTTTGGATATGCGTGTGAGGAAGAAGTCTCTACCTCCTGTTGGGATTGATGGAGAGGGTAAGAATTATCGTAGGAATATACTATATTTGTAGAACATATTCTTAACATGCAAAATCGTTATGATTCATAAAAAATATAACCTGTTTTTCTTTTGGATACTGTTGTTTGTTTTGACGCTTACGTCGTGTGGCAGCAAGAAACAGCGTGTAGCTTTGCCGGCAGATTTCAAGGGACCGAAAGAACTTTCCCGCCTCTATGGTGTTCGTCTGACTCCGGATGATAATATATTTTTGTACAATGAAGGAGCCAAATGGTTAGGTGTCCCTCACCGGATGGGAGGGTTGACAAAGAAAGGTGTGGACTGTTCCGGTTTTGTGGCGATCGTATTTCGTGAAGTGTATGGAAAGCGGTTAGCACGTTCGTCGGCCGATATGCTGAAGCACAATTGCAAGAAAGTCAATCGTGCCAACCTGAAGGAAGGCGATCTGGTCTTTTTTCGGACAGGCAAGGGAAGGAAGAAAGTGCCCAATCATGTTGGTATTTATCTGAAAAACGGAAAGTTTATTCATACCAGCACTTCGAGTGGCGTGATTGTCAGCAGCCTGAGTGAACCTTATTATGTCCGGTCATGGCTTACAGGCGGGCGGGTGAAGAATTTGTGATTTATGAATTATGATTTATGATTTATGCGTCGATGATAAATCATAAATCTTGCTTATCTTTGCAACTCAAATAAAAAAACATCATTAAAGTATGTTGACGCTTAAAGTAATTACGGAAGAGACAGACCGGGTGATTCGTGGTCTGGAAAAGAAACACTTTAAAGGTGCACAGGAAAGCATCGCAAAAGTGATCGAATTGAACGATAAAAGACGTGGTGCGCAAAATCAATTAGATAAAAACCTGGCAGAGGTGAACCAGACTTCGAAAACCATCGGTATGCTGATGAAAGAAGGTAAAAAAGGGGAGGCCGAAACTGCCAAGCAACGTGTTGCCGAGATCAAGGAAGCCAATAAAGCTATCCAGGCTGAGATGGATCAGGCGGCCGAAGATATGCAGAACTTGCTCTATACAATCCCGAATGTTCCTTACGATGAAGTTCCTGAAGGTGTGGGAGCTGACGACAATAAGGTGGAAAAGATGGGCGGTATGGAAACTGAACTGCCGAAAGACGCACTGCCTCATTGGGAATTGGCAAAGAAATATGACCTGATCGATTTTGACTTGGGTGTGAAGATCACAGGTGCCGGTTTTCCGGTTTACAAAGGACAAGGTGCACAGTTGCAGCGTGCGCTGATTAACTTCTTCCTGGATGAAGCCCGTAAATCCGGTTATACGGAAATTATGCCGCCGACAGTTGTGAATGCTGCTTCCGGTTATGGTACGGGCCAGTTGCCTGACAAGGAAGGACAGATGTATCATTGCGAAGTGGATGATCTTTATTTGATCCCGACAGCCGAAGTCCCGGTCACTAATATCTATCGTGATGTTATCCTCGACGAAAAGCAGTTGCCGATCAAGAATTGTGCCTATACGCAGTGTTTCCGTCGCGAAGCCGGCTCATACGGAAAAGATGTGCGCGGACTGAACCGTTTGCATGAGTTCTCCAAAGTGGAATTAGTTCGTATCGATAAACCTGAACACTCCAAACAGTCTCATCAGGAAATGTTGGATCACGTGGAAGGTCTGCTTCAGAAATTGGAACTTCCTTACCGTATTTTACGTCTTTGTGGTGGCGATATGAGTTTTACGGCTGCTCTATGTTTCGATTTTGAAGTTTATTCGGAAGCCCAGAAACGTTGGTTGGAGGTAAGCTCGGTTTCTAACTTTGACAATTACCAGGCAAACCGCTTGAAATGTCGTTATCGCGACGAAAACAAAAAGACACAGCTCTGCCATACACTGAATGGAAGTGCATTGGCTTTGCCGCGTATCGTTGCAGCCTTACTCGAAAACAATCAGACACCCGAAGGCATCCGCATTCCGAAGGCGTTGGTTCCGTATACAGGATTTGATATGATTAAGTAAATATTCGTATTAAAAAAACACGACCGTCTTCGTTGCCGCGAAGGTTGACTTCATCAGCACGAAGACGGTCGTTATTATAGGGGAAGTCAATCTTCATTTCTGCGACGACCGTCTTTGTCGCCATGAAGATTGACTTTTTTGTAATAATGTCTTTTTAGATGAACAGGTTTACATTCGCTTCCTCAGCCCGTTCGAGATAAGAAGCTACGCCGCCCAGCGTAACATTGTCCATCAACTCTTCTTTTTGCACGCCCATCACATCCATGCTCATGGTGCAGGCAATCATTTCCACGCCGTTGTCTACGGCTTGTTGGATCAGGCTTTCCAGACTGTCGATCCGCTTTTGCTTCATGATAAGGCGCATCATCCAGCTACCGGCACCTCCCATGTTCATTTTAGATAGTTTGAGCTTGCCGCTGTGTGCCGGAAGCATCCAGCCGAACATCTTGCCGAAAATATCTTTGGAGACGGCCGGCTTTTGTCGCTTCTTGATTACGTTCAATCCCCAGAAGGTGAAAAACATCGTTACCTTTTTGCCGGTCGAAGCTGCTCCGTTGGCAATGACGAAAGAGGCCAGCGCTTTATCCAAGTCATCACTGAATACGATCAGTGTCTTGTTATCGGCATTATTCTGCACGCTTGCGTGGGGGGCTGTCTTTTCTTGTTTGCGGATGGTGGCGGCAACGACTCCGTTCTTGTTTTCCAGCGCAACCAGTTCGGCACCTGTCACTTTGCACCAAGAGGCGACATCTTTACCGAACGCCTGGTCGGTAGCGGTTATCTGGAGTTGCTCGCCGGTTTTCAGTGTTTCGTAATTCTTTTTCAGTTGCATTACGGGACCCGGGCACATCAGTCCGCAAGCATCTACCTTCAGTGTGGGGATAGCGGAACATTCACAGTTTGCACCTTCCGATGATCCCGGATTGCAGGGAGCAACCTTCTTGACAGGGGCGGTCGCCACACTCCATGTCTTGTATCCGCCGGATAGATTGCGCACATTCTTGAAACCGTTCTGTACCAAGATGCGGTAGGCTAAATAGCCACGAAGCCCGACTGCACAACTTACAACGATCAGTTTATCTTTCGGCAGTTCGTCCAGGTGTTCTCTCAGCTCGTCAACCGGTATGTTGATGAATCCGGGGATCGATCCTAATTTGTGTTCGTCGCGCGTACGGACATCGATCCGGATTGTGTCGGCAGGCAGTTCGGCGAGTTCGCGCCACTGGATGATTTTCGATTTTCCTTTCAATATGTTTTCAGCTACGAATCCAGCCATGTTTACCGGATCTTTTGCTGACGAATAAGGAGGAGCGTATGCATGTTCCAGCTCTGTCAGGTCATAGACGGTTCCTCCTCGTTGGATCACCTGTTCCAGCATTTCGATGCGTTTGTCTACTCCGTTGAAGCCAACTATTTGGGCGCCTAAGAGTTTGCCGTTTTCCGGATCAAACAGAATTTTAATCGACATCGGAACAGCTCCGGGGTAGTAGCCGGCATTCGACGCTCCGTGTGTATAAGAAGAGGTGTAGGGAATGTTGTTCCGTTGTAGCAGCTTGGCATTAGCACCGGTGGCGGCGACTGTCAGGTCGAAGACTTTGGCGATGGAAGTTCCGATCGAACCTGCATATTTCTTTTTATTACCGAATATGATATTGTCCGCCACGATGCGTCCCTGTTTATTGGCTGGTCCTGCCAGAGGGATGAGAGAGGGCTGTCCGGTAACGAGATTTTTTACTTCCGTGGCATCGCCGAGGGCATATATGTCGGCATCGGAAGTTTGCATATAGTCGTTTACGGCAATACCGCCCCGTTCTCCGATGGCGAGTCCGGCCTCTTTTGCCAGTTTGGTTTCCGGACGTACCCCAATGCTCAGTAAAACCATGTCGGTAGCGATCTGTTTGCCACTACGGAGGTGTACGGTCACACCACCGTCTTTTTCTTCAAAGCGGCTGACACCATCTTCCAAATGTAACCCGACTCCCTTATCGGTTAGTTGCTGATGTACGATTGCCGCCATCGAGAAGTCCAACGGAGCCATTACTTGGTTAGCCATTTCCACCACGTCGACCTGGATACCCAAATCGTGCAGGTTTTCCGCCATTTCCAGTCCGATAAAGCCTCCCCCCACAACGATAGCGCGTTTCGGCTTTTCGATATTGATGTAATTCTTGATCGTATCGGTGTCCGGCACATTGCGGAGAGTGAATATCTTCTTGCTTCCGATCCCTTCGATACCCGGTCGGAGCGGTTCGGCTCCCGGTGAAAGTACCAGTTTGTCGTATGTTTCGGTGTAAATTTCACCAGTGGATAGGTTCTTGACTTCCACTTCTTTTTTATCCGGATGGATGGCGGTTACCTCTTGTTCTGTGCGGATGTCGATCCGGAAACGATCAGTGAAACCTTTCACTGTCTGTACGAATAGCTTTTCCCGGTTATTAATCGTGTCACCTATATAATAAGGTAGACCGCAGTTTGCATACGATACATATTTTCCTCGTTCGAACAGGATGATATTGGCTTTTTCATCCATTCTGCGCAGACGTGCTGCAACGGTAGCTCCTCCGGCTACTCCTCCGATAATCAGGTAGTTCATGTTGTAAAAGTATTATTTGTATTATACATATTTGTTAATAGAAAATATTGAGGTAAAAAAGGGGTTAACCTTTTTCCATACAAGTTTTCAGTTTCTCGAACAATTCGTCGAAACACAGTTCTGCATTCATCATCTTCTGTATTTTCTCTTTTCCGTTAGGGGTGAGGGAGAAGAACATCTGCCGTTTGTCGTTTTTGTTGATGTTGCGGCGGATATAACCTTTATTCTCTACGGCTGTGATGACTTTCGAAACGCGTGAGTTGGACAGGCCTATATATTCACAGATCATACCGGCCGATTTCGTTTCTCCGTCTTTCAGGCAGCAGAGCAACATGGCCTCGTTGATTGTAATATCGTGTACTTCCGCAAAGGTTTTCTCGAACTGATATAAAATTTTGTATATATCTTTGATCGCACAAATTGGTTCCATATTCTTATATGTTATTGATGAGTACAAAGATATATAATATTTTCAATATAAATAATGTTTAGTGGAAAATATTTTATCCGGATCATCTTTTTTACAAAAATATGTGTTGTTTTCTGTTGTAAAAGGGGCTGTGCCAATTCTCTTGCCCCGTACTTGACACAGGAACAAGGGAATTGACACAGCCCCTTTGAAATAATTTTGTCGGATGACGAAGTATCGTTTGTTTAATCTCTGTTGGAGAAATATTTCATGAACTGTGAGCGTTCATACATCGCCGGATTGGGGATGTTGGCATAGTTTAGTTTACCTTTGAACTGGTCAAGCGACTGGTAATGTGCCTGGTGCATCCATTCTTCGATACAGGTGAGCACCTGTGAGATAATTTCTGCCCCATGTGTATAGACGGCGCTACACATCTGTACGGCATCGGCTCCTGCGAGTAAACATTTGATGACATCTTCCCAATCGTGTACTCCGGTAGAGGAAGCAATACTGATTCCGGGTATTTTACCTGAAACGATTGCTGTCCAGCGAAGCGTGTCGCTCAAGTCAGAATGATTACTGAAGACATTACCTGAGACTATTTGCATATTGTTGATGTCGATATCCGGTTGGTAAAAACGGTTGAAGAGGACGATTCCGTCCGCCCCGTTTACTGTCAGCGTATGGGCTACAGCCGGAATATTACCGACCATTTTGCTCATTTTGATCATGACAGGGATCGAAACCGTTTCTTTCACTTTGCGGATAATATTGACATACAAATCGCGCATATTATCACTGTTGTACGTGAGGTCTGTTTCCAAGAAGAACACGTTCAGTTCCAAGGCGTCGGCTCCTGCCAACTCGATCTGGCGGGCAAATTCGACCCATGCATCCGATTTATAGCAGTTGATGCTTGCGATAACCGGGATGGTACATAGTTCTTTCGTCTTCTGGATCAGTTCCAGATAGCTGTTTATTTGATTTGCTTTTACATAGCCGCGTATGTAATCGGCCGCCTCGGGATAGTCCGACTCCTGCATCAGCACATCGCTTTGCATTTCAATCTGCTCTTCGAAGAGTGATTTCAGTACGATCGCACCTGCACCGGCTTTTTCAAATTCCTTATTTCGTTCCGCGTTGTTTGTCAAACCGGAACTTCCGACGATAAGCGGGTTACGAAGTGTCAGTCCCGCATATTGTGTCTTAATGTCAATCATGTCAGATTCAATTATGTTCAACGATTACAAAAATAGAGAATTATTTTCTCCCTTATCTATTCTTGTTATTTAAAATGGTTAAAACTCAATATTCCCGTTCTCCAAAAATGCTGGTTCCTATGCGTATCATCGTACTACCTTCACGGATAGCGATCGGATAGTCATGGCTCATTCCCATCGATAATTCGCAAAAATATTCATCACCCTTGAATACCGAGCTTTTCAGTTCAGTGAAAAGTTTATGGATCTTATGGAACTCATCTTGGATCTGTGATGTGTTGTCGGTGTTTGTAGCCATCCCCATCAGTCCGCATATCCGGAGGTTGGGAAGAGCTTCGGGTGATAAACTGTGCAGCAGTTCACGGCATTCGTCGGGACTGAAACCATGCTTGGCTTCTTCCTGAGCGACATGTATTTCCAGCAGAACACGGACGATGCGGCCATGCTTGGCTGCTTGCTTATTGACTTCCTGCAATAGTTTCAGCGAGTCAATGCTGTGTATCGTGTGGATGAACGGGGCAATATCTTTTACTTTGTTGCTTTGCAATGGGCCGATAAAATGCCATTCGATGTCACTGGGCAAGACTTTTTGTTTAGCTGTCAATTCTTGGGCCCTGCTTTCACCAAATACACGTTGTCCGGCATCGTAGGCTTCCTGCAAAGCCTCGGCAGGATGGAACTTGGAGACCGCCACCAGCGTGACACCTGCCGGCAGCGATGCTTTCAGTCTTGTTATATTTTCGGTGATGCTCATGCTTCTCTTGTTTCAGCCAGTTTTTTCTGTTCGGCAATCAGTTCTTCCTCTGATTTCTTTTCCGCAGGGACACTGTTGGCGTCAAAAGGAAAGACATCTATCAGCGGAGTTTCCGTAACGGATGCAATGGTATAGTCGGCAAGCGTCCCTTTCATGCCATCTTCCAATACGGCGATGGCATCTTTTAGATCAGACGCCTGTGCCAACATCTGTGCGGCTGTTTTCTTTTCGGCTCCGCTTTTTTCATCAAGGGTGATGAAGTAAACTTTGATTTTATAGAAACGGTCGCCGTTTTCGTTGAAGAACAATTCCGACAGGCGTGCACGTTTGATGTCTGTCACCGTAAACTCCCCGGAGACGAAAGGACGGATTTCTTCGATGATACGAGCTTCAGCTTCCGTGAATGACAGGGCGTCAACCAGATAAGGTTCCGTCACTTTCTTTTGCATTCCATTCTCCATGACTTTTTCGAAGGAGACTTTACATTCAAACCAGTTATGCATATATTTATTACGTTTTATAATGTCTGTATTTTTATTTCAAACGAGGTACAAATATAACGGCAATTCGGGAATTAAGCAACCGGAACAAATTTCTTTGTCAATTATTGGAATCGTAGTGAACTTTTTATCCTATGCTCCGGTTATATAAGCGTAGTGTGTTTTTTCATGGTATTAGATTTTTAGATTAGTAATTAGGTTGTTTTGTCTGGTTCGAGAAGGATAGGGCAAAAGTTCTAAAATATCAGAGCTGGAAGTATAGGAATTCCCCATACATTCCGGCTCTTTTACGTTTTAAAACTCATCGTTGGCATAAGTCGCAAGCAAGTTGTTCATTCTGTAGTCAAACAATTCGTCATCATTGAAAAAACGTTTCAACTCGATGGCTGCTGTTTCGGGTGAATCGGAAGCATGGACGATGTTTTCTTGTACGCTCATGCTGAAGTCGCCACGGATGGTTCCCGGTTGTGCGTTCCTTCCGTTGGTGGCACCAGCCAGCTGGCGAACGACATGGATGGCGTCCACCCCTTCCCAGCAACATACGATGACGGGACATACCGACATGGCGTCTTTGATGCGCTGGAAGAATGGTTTTTCTTTTAGGTGTGCATAATGTTCACTGAGGATATTATCTGTCAACCAGATCATTTTCATGCCTGCCAGTTGTAAACCTTTTCTCTCGAAGCGGGAGATTATTTCTCCAATCAGTCCTCGCTGAATGGTACAGGGTTTTAGGATAACAAGTGTCTTTTCCATACTGTTCGTTTAATAAGATTCGACGTATCTGTCAAAGATAAAACAATTATTTTTAATAAGTTAATTTGTAGTATAATATTCAATAAAGATTTTGAAATAAAGGAGGTTGGAAAGGGAATATGCAACTTATAACCGTATGAAAAGGGAAAAGTTCGTTCTACCGAAGGAAAGAATAAAGCACACAAAACCTGCCGCACACTGGCGGCACAGCGTGCAGAGGTATTGGATTATTTAGTATGCGGATCATCTTATCCCGTTGGGCATGCCGTATTGACTGATAATAAATTACCTCAAAAACAATTTATTAAGGTTACATAGATTAACATTCAGACAATTAGGGCTATGAAGGTCCGATTACTTAATATATCTATATTTCCTCCAGTCCGGGAATGTGTTCCTCAGGAAATCACGTAGAGTTTGGCGATTTACTCCGAACTTTTCGGCGATTTCGTTCATCGAGCATTTCTCATTGATCATTTTCCTGATGACATTTTCTTTTCCGGACAGTCTGACCTGCATGGTCTTTTTGCCTTTCGGACGACCGAGTTTCGTGCCTTCTGCTTTTTTACGCGCAAGTGCTTCGCGGGTACGTTGTGAAATCAGATTGCGTTCGATTTCTGCGCTCAGGCTAAAAGCGAAAGCCAGGATTTTACTATTGATATTATTCCCTAATTCATAGCGCTCTTTGACTGTAAGGACGATGATATCCCGTTCCATGCACTGGTGAAGGAAACTCATGACTTGCATCAAATTACGTCCAAGCCTTGATAGTTCTGTTGTTACAAGTGTGTCACCTTTACGAATTTGCTTTAATAGTCTGCCTAGTTGGCGATCCGATACACTTGTTGTTCCACTGATTGTTTCGTCTACCCAACGTTCGATACGGAAACCTTTCGCTTTTGAATAGTTCTCAATCTCGAAGCGTTGATTCTCAGTACTCTGTTTATCTGTACTGACTCTTACATAACCGTATATCATACCATCTGAATATTAAATGAATAACTAAAGATACTTCAGAAATAGAAATGAAAGGGTGGGATTAGTATTTACCAACTTTTTTTATTGTCGTATGATTATAAGAGTGCATTCCCTTTACAAAGGTGGATATAATAATTTAAACGAAATAGCCTCTGAAAGTAAAAATTAAATTAAATTTTACGCAGTAAAAGGGGAAAGGAGTACATTTGTCGGAAAGAATAGTGGGATATGAAGAAATTATTGTCGCTGCCGCCTAACCTGGTTGGCAGTTTTCACGAGATAGCCAATGCCGATCCGGCAGATTGGTTTTGTACATCTGATCCTGTAGGTGCCCGTCTGGGATCGGGCGGAGGAACGACTTGGTTGCTTGAGGCTTGCCGCCGGGATGATAATACTGCCGGAACGTTGCTGCCTGGAGAGTGGCTGGCGCGTGAAAAGCGGATTTTGCTGCATGCCGGAGGGCAGAGTCGGCGCTTGCCTGGATATGCACCTTCGGGCAAGATATTGACACCGATCCCGGTGTTCAGGTGGGCGAGGGGACAGAAATTATCTCAAAACCTTCTTTCACTTCAACTCCCGTTGTACGAGGAAATCATGCGCAAAGCACCGGATTCGCTGCATACGCTGATTGCCAGTGGCGATGTTTACCTGCGTAACAGCGAACCGTTGCAGGAGATTCCTGAAGCAGATGTTGTCTGTTATGGTTTGTGGGTGGATCCAGCACTGGCCACTCGCCACGGGGTTTTCGTGTCGGACCGTAAATCTCCTGACCAACTTGATTTCATGCTTCAAAAGCCTACTCTCGATGAGTTGGGACGGCTGGCGGGTACACATCTTTTTTTGATGGATATAGGCGTCTGGCTGCTCAGTGACCGGGCGGTGGAACTGCTGATGAAACATTCCTACGATCCGGACGGGAAACAGATGAAGGAATACGACCTGTATTCTGAGTTCGGTCTTGCTCTTGGGACTCATCCGCGTATAATTGACGAAGAGTTGAATGCATTGACTGTCGCTATCTTGCCTTTGCCGGGCGGCGAGTTTTATCATTATGGTACAAGCCGGGAACTGATTTCTTCTACGCTGTCGGTGCAGAATCTTGTGCGCGACCAGCGGGCGATCATGCAGCGCAAGGTCAAACCACATCCTGCCATGTTTGTTCAGAACGCCGAAGTTTCTTGTCTGCTGACCTCCGGCAATTCTGAATTGTGGATTGAAAACAGTTTTGTCGGGAAACGATGGATGCTTGCCGATCGGCATGTGATTACGGGAGTTCCGGTGAACGATTGGGAGTTGCATGTCCCTTCCGGTGTGTGCATTGATGTCGTGCCTGTCGGTGATGAAGGCTGGGTGGCACGTCCATACGGTTTCAATGATACTTTCAAGGGGAATACAATGGATGAGTCAACGTTCTTCATGGGGCGCTCTGTCGTGAAGTGGTCTGCGGAGCGGGGGGGGTGCCTGCCGGAGTGTGTCGACATACAGAATGCGGCCTTGTTCCCTGTCTGCCGGAGTATAGACGAGCTGGGTGTTGTGCTACGCTGGATGGTTTCTGAACCTCATTTGGAGGAAGGGCGCAAGGTATGGGAAGCGGCTGAAAAGATGTCTGCAAACAGGCTCTCCGACTGTGCGAATCTCCGCCGTCTGTTTGCTCAGCGAGAAGCGTTCAGGAAGAAAAACTGGCCAATGCTTGCGGCTAATCATGATAAAAGTATTTTCTATCAACTGGATTTGGCAGATGCCGCCTCTGAGTTTGTTTCCAAAGGAATTGCGTTGCCTGAGGGCTTGCCGGCGGATGCTCCGCTAATGAAGCGTGTGCATGACCATATGTTTCGTGCCCGTATCTTGCAACTTTCGGGAGATGACCGAGGTAGGGTGGAACAGCAGCAGGCATTCTCGCTATTGCGTGAAGGTCTGATCGCTACGATTGCTGATGCAAAACAGATGCCTCGTCTTAATGTCTATCGCGATCAGATTGTCTGGGGGCGCAGTCCTGTACGTATTGACTTGGCAGGAGGATGGACGGATACGCCGCCTTTCTGTATGTATACCGGTGGCAATGTCGTGAATGTAGCGATCGAGTTGAACGGCCAACCTCCTTTGCAGGTTTATGTGAAGCCGGCTCGTGAGTTTCGTATCATCCTTCGTTCTATAGATATCGGGGCGATGGAGAGCATCTCGACTTGGGATGAACTGCGTGATTTTAACAAGGTAGGATCTCCTTTCTCTATCCCGAAAGCGGCACTGGCTTTGGCCGGGTTTATACCCGAATTTTCAGCAGGCCGTTATGTTTCGTTGGAAGAGCAGTTGAAAGCATTCGGATGCGGGTTGGAAGTGACGTTGCTGGCTGCAATCCCGGCCGGTTCCGGTCTAGGAACCAGTTCGATTCTTGCTGCTACGGTATTGGGTGCATTGTCGGATTTTTGTGGATTGGCGTGGGATAAGAACGAGATTGGTAACCGGACGCTGATCCTTGAGCAGTTGCTCACGACCGGAGGGGGCTGGCAAGATCAGTACGGAGGCGTGTTGCATGGGTTGAAACTGTTGCAGACGGGCGAGGGGTTCCATCAGAATCCGTCGGTACGCTGGTTGCCGGAATATCTTTTTACCGAACCGGAATATCGCGCTTGTCATCTGCTTTATTATACGGGAATTACCCGTACTGCAAAGGATATCTTGGCTGAGATTGTACGTGGAATGTTCTTAAACAGTGGTCCCCATCTTCGTCTGCTTTCAGAAATGAAAGTGCATGCATTGGATATGTACGAGGCTATCCTTCGGGGTGATTTCGCTTCCTATGGCCGATTGGTCGGCAAAAGTTGGGAACAGAACAAGGCGCTTGATGCGGGGACAAATCCACCTACTGTAGAACGGCTCATCTCTCGTATCAAAGATTACGCTTTAGGTTATAAACTTCCCGGTGCTGGCGGAGGTGGCTACCTTTATATCGTGGCCAAAGATCCGGAAGCCTCTTTGCAGATCCGCCGCCTTCTTACGGCAGATCCGCAGAATGACAATGCCCGTTTTGTCGAAATGAGCTTGTCGGATAAGGGGTTGCAGGTGAGCAGGTCGTAAGCCGTTGTGAGGTGCTGCCATGTGTGCGGACGGATCTCTATTCGGGATAACGATTCTTGGATTACGCTTCAGATCCCGGTGATGGGGTGATCTCATATTTCTGGATGATCAGATACCCGCATCCTCCGATGAAGGCGAGGAAGATGAATGCTACCAGAATCAGCAGTTTCTTGGGAGAAGAAGCTTTGAGAGGGACAGTTGCCGGTTCGATAATGGTGTAGACTGGTGTCTGTTCCTGTACCCGGAGTTTATCTTGTTCGAGCTTTTGCGCTAACGTGTTATATACATTGAACGTGAGGGTCATCTCGTTGCGTAACCGTTCTTGCTCGGTACGGTAACTGGCGGAGATAATGTTTTTGTTGCCGTCTTCGAAAGCTGCATAGGCCTGCTGTGCTTTGTAATAGGCACTGCGTGATTCCTTTAGCACTTTTTCTGTAAATTCCAGATCTTTCTTTGCTTTCTGTGTTCGGTAATGTGTGATGTAGGTCTGTAGCTTTATCACGATACTGTGCGCCACGTCGGCTGAGATCAGCGGGTCTTGCATGTCGACACCGAGAGTAACGACTTGTGTCTTTTTATCGACAAAGACAGTGATGCGCTGGCGTAGGTTTTTCAGTACATCTTCTTGCTTGCGGGTGAGCCGAAAGGGGTTTAGGTGCCCATCGTTTTCTTCGTTATCGAAGAAGAATGAACGGAGGGCGGCTATTCCTTTTAGAGGAGCTTTTATAAGGAGGCTCCACCAAGTGGAGCGTTGATGGCTGTCTAAGTAATCATATAGGGTGATCGTGTACTTATTCTCTTTGTCGGTTACCTTTTCGGGGAAAAGTTCCAACAGGAAAGGTGTACTGTGCACAATATCGGGATAGAGGTTGGGTGACAAAGCATCCTGGCCGGAGGCTGAGTTGAGGTTGATTCCTGCCATTGCCGCGAGTCCACTGAGATTGCTCATCTTGCTTGTGGCATCGAGGAGTTCGGGAGCCAGTTTCACCGTTGTAGTAAACTCTTTGGGTATGCTGAAAGCAATGATGAGTCCCACCATTGTTGCAAATCCGCAGCATTTTATGAAGAAACGTCGTTTTTTCCACAGGTAGCCGGTGAGGGCGACCAAGTCGATTTCCGATAGTGGAGATGACGGAGTATGATTGTTCTTATCCATTTGTTTACTTTAAAAGATTAACCATTGATGTTATCATTGCAGCCATTGATGTGACAGAACTGCCGACGCTCATGATTTCAGCCAGACTTGCCCGGCGGTCGCGTTGCGTCTTGGCGGGGACTACGATTTCGCAGCCAGGTTCGACCTTGGGGTAACGTTTGAAGAAAATCATTTTACGTTGCGTGGTCGCCACTTTTCCGTTCATGTAGATGACGATAGGATACTTGCGGGCAATGTCGTTGTAGCCACCAGCCTGTGAGAGGCAGTTCCGGATGTCCATTCCTTTCGTATAGGTCACGCTGTTAGGGTAGGTGACGGAGCCGCTCACTTTCACTGTGCTTTGCTGTTGGGGAATGTAGAGCACGTCTCCATCGCGCAATACCAGGTCGTCGGCGCTTCCCGGGTGGGCGAGCGCTTTTTGCAGGTCGATGCCTACGGGGTACTCCTTCAGGTTGGCAAGCGAAATGGAGATCGAGTCACGACTCTGCTTACTGTTATTACTCAATTGCAGGAGAGTTTCGATCTGGCGTAACTCATCCGTTGTCAGTTTGCGTTTCAAGCTGGCTCCTCGCACATAGGCGTCTGGAGTGATTCCGCCCGATTGCTTGATCAGTTCGCTTAGGCGCGTATTTTTTTTCTTTAAAGCATAGTTGCCGGCAAAAGTGATCTCGCCTCCGACCTTCACTACTTGCTGTTCCTGGTAACCGGGTGAGAAACGGACGAATACTTCGTCGAATGGTTCGAGGGTGAAAAGTGTATCGCCGGAGGTTACTGCCAGTCCTTCGTCGAGGGTGAAGTTAAATGTCTCGGCTGTCTGGTTACTGCTCCGGGTGGCGGACGGATCTTTGAGCCGTCGTGCAACTTCCACGTTGATAGTCGAGGCTGCTTCGCGTAGGCCACCGGCGAGGACAATAACATCCTCTACTGTCAGATTCTTACGGAAGGGCAATACGGTATCGGGAGCGTTAACTGCTCCACTCACTTTGATAGTATAAGGTTCACGGAGGTCAAACAAAGAAGGGATATATAGTTGGTCTTCCTTCTGTAGTTCGATGTCAGGAGCCTTCCCGTTCAAAATGTCTACAATATTGATGGCGATTACCGAACTGGTGAAGTCAGGGTTGAGCCTTGTGATCTGTGCGCGTCCTGTAAATTCGTCTCCTTTAAGTCCCGAAGCCTGTTCGACCAATTGTTTGACGGTGTGTACGTCCGGACTTAACTCATATTCTCCGGGTCGCCAGACTGCACCGGAAATGATGATTCGATTATCGTAGTAGGGGATGACTGAATCCACCATCAGTGAATCGCCGTCTTGTAGCACAAATGTCTGGAATTGTTCCTCGTTAACTGTGGCAATCTTGTAGCGATCGCCAGCTTTGCGTTTCACCCGTATACTGTTGGTGTAGGCATCTCCTGTGAAACCACCTGCCATGTCGAGCAGGTCGGCAAGCGTCTCTCCTCGTCGGAGTTCGTATGTACGGTCTCTTTTCACTTTACCACCGGCGGTGACAAGCTGTTCGTAAGGGCCGATAATGATCATGTCGTTGTCTTCCAGTCGTATATTCGTGTCATATTTACCGTTCAGCAGATAGTCGTATACATCGAGGTTGGCGATCTCTTTGCTGTTCCGGTATACTTTTATATTTCTCAGTGATCCGATATCGTTTACTCCTCCTGCTGCATAAAGGGCATTGAAAAGCGTGGCGAGAGATGAGAGTGTATAAGTTCCGGGTGCGACGGCCTCGCCGACAATATTGACTTTAATGCTGCGAATTTGCCCCAGTCCAACAGAAACGAATGTGTTAGGCTGACTGCCGTCAAGCGTTGCCATGATTTTACCCAATTCCTGCCGGATGCGATTCTCTGCCGCCTCGATAGTCAGTCCACTTAGGGATACGGGACCGACATTGGGGATCAAGATCGTTCCGTCGGGAGAAATACTGAGTTTCAAGTTCAGCTCCGAATCTCCCCATACATTGATCAGCAACTCGTCTCCTGCCGATAGGACATAATTTTTAGGCGTCGGCATATTCAGATCCGGTTCGAATGTCAAATTCTTATCAGAAAAGATTTCTCGCCCGAAAACAATATCTTCCAAAGGTTGCTTAGGCTTATGTTCGTCGCGTTGCTCCGTCAGTGGAGGAAGTGCTTGCTGGGTAGGTTGGGAACGGTCGGATACGGTGTTTTCCGCAGTCGAATGAATGATCTGGTTGATACCATTTTGTTCTTTCCCATGCTTGGCTATTTCTTTTTGTATCTGTTCCTCTGTCATCCCGGCGGCACGGGCTTTATCGATTAATTCCTGTGGAATTTGTGCATGTATGGTAATTGATACCAGTATAAACAGGAACCCAATGATGTATCGTGTCAGATGCTGTTGTCTTATCCGTTGACGACTTGATGGCTTATGACGGCATAATACAGCTTGTTTTTTGTCAAGATTTTTCATATTACTTTTTCTATTGTTTGAACGATTTGTTGGCTGGCAGTTCCGTCCCCATAAGGGTTTACTGCTTGGCTCATACGGTTATAATAAGTATTGTCATCCAGCAAGTGGGATACTTCAGTCACAATCCGGGAGTAATCCGTTCCTACCAATTTTACTGTCCCTGCGTCAAGTGCTTCTGGCCGTTCCGTTGTGTCACGCATGACAAGCACTGGTTTTCCCAACCCCGGAGCCTCTTCTTGTATGCCTCCGCTGTCGGTTAGGACAAGTGTTGACTTCTCCATTAGATAGACGAAGGGAAGATACTCCAAAGGCTCTATAAAGAACAGGTTAGGGAGATGGGCATTTCCGAATATTTCGTGAATGGGTTCCCTTACATTTGGGTTCAAGTGCATAGGGTAGACAAAGTCTACTTCCGCATACTGCTCTGCCAGAGTCTTTATTGCCCGGCATATCTGGATAAATCCATCGCCGAAGTTTTCCCGGCGATGACCTGTTATTAAAACCAGTTTGCGGTAACTTTGTTCAGCAAGTGGAGTTGTTTTATAACCAGCAGACATCAGCTCGGTGTCAAGTTGTTTACGCAGGGTGAAATCTTTGCGGATAGTAGCGGCAACATGGTAAAGGGCGTCGATAACAGTATTACCGGTAATGCGAATCTTGTTCTCATTTATACCTTCATGTATCAAGTTATTCCGGCTCAAAACTGTAGGAGAGAAATGCCAGGTGGCAATCCTTCCGGTGATCTGTCTGTTCATTTCTTCCGGCCACGGACTGTAAATATTGTGTGTGCGTAATCCCGCTTCTACATGACCGACCGGTATTTGCCGGTAGAAGGCGGCGAGTGCTGCGGCTGTTGAAGTGGTGGTGTCCCCGTGGACCAGAACGATATCTGGCTTCGCTTCCTGCAGAACGTCTCGCATTCCTGTCAGAACTCGGGCTGTTATATCGTAGAGGTCCTGTCCTAGCCTCATTATGTTGAGATCGTAATCGGGGCGGATGTTGAAAAGCTTTAGAACTTGGTCCAGCATTTCCCTGTGTTGCCCGGTAACACAGACAATGGTTTCAAATTTATTTTTTTTCTGTTGGAAAGCTTTTACTAATGGTGCCATTTTAATTGCTTCAGGACGGGTTCCGAAGACGAGCATTATTTTCTTCATGTTGTTTCTGTTTAGATTTTTCCAGTCTTGACCAGTATCAAGAATTTGATTAAATGTATTTGCCGTTTGATGCGCGAGGGTTGTTTCAATAGGCGGTATGCAAATTCGAGATTGTGCTTTATCCACCATTCGGGTGCTCGTTTCACGTTCCCTGTATAGACGTCGAAACTTCCTCCTAACCCTTGGTAAATTGCGGGATGTGCCTGATGCATTTTTTCCATCAATAACTCTTGTTTGGGTGATCCCATTGCAACGAATATGACATCCGGCTGTTTTGTCTTGATGTCTTCGATCAGTTCTTCCTGTTCTGTCTCTGTTTGTATGTATCCGTCACGGTAACCCGCTATCTGTATTCCGGGAAAGTCTTCTTTCAACCGGGAGATGGTCTTCTCTATTACGGGCTGTTTACTCCCGACCAAGTAGAAGGTTTTTTCTTTTTGATACAGAGCTGTTATAATCTTCAACCATAGTTCGCATCCCGCGATCTTGACGGCATTCACGGCTCCGTGCTGCCGCACTGCCATAACTGCTCCTATGCCATCACAATATCCGATATTCCTGTTCACAATATCTTGTATTTGCTCGTTCGCATGCAGTATCTTCTCCGCATTTATCGCTACTAATATCCCTTTATGTTCCTCCACATATTCCAGCAAACTGGAATCTGAGGGAAAGGGGTGGACTTTTATTCCGTTTATGAATGTTGATTTACTTTTCATATTGCAATTGTTCTAATAAATAATAAGATAAGGCATTAAACATGAAAGCATTGCTCCAACGCATATATGGTATGTGCGAGCTGAAGAATTGTTTTAACTGGTAGTAAAAGTATCCTTCGGAATCTTGCATATTCGTGATTGTCCAGTTTACTACTTTGTCGGCTAATTCTTTATGTTCCGCATATTTTTTGAGTTTGGATAGGGTGACGAGCAGTTGGCCCGGACAATGGATATCAATAGGATATGTCTTATTGTCATAATATTTAGGTGTTCCGTCATTTTCGAAAAAATGCTGAATGTAGTATTTGAAACCGTTTTCGATATGAGCGGAGAATGTCGTGTCTCCTGTTAAAGTCTGATATTCCTGTATGCAATCTAAATTGTATCCTGTATGGAAACTGTCTTTCCAGGTTTGTACCGGCAACATTCCGTAAGACCAGGAACCGTCCCCTTTCTGTGCATCGCAACAGGCTAAGACCGATTCTCCTGCTAATTCTTTGTATAAGGTATTTTGGGTATAGTGATAACCATAACTTAAAATTTTACTTCCTAAAAGAGAAGCATTGTACACGGTGTCGTTGCCTGGTAACGGACTGTATGAGAATAAAAAACCTCTTTTCTGAGGAGTCCTGTGCAGATCTTGTATAACAAAATTGACAGCCGATAATGCGTTTGCAAGATAATTTTCTTTTCGTGTAATTTTGTATGCGCTAATGAGTGCCTCTGCGCAAAAACTTGTTGCTACTACTGTCGGGGTGTTTTTAGGAAAGAAAAATAAACGACGGGCCTGCCAGTCGAAATTGTATCCCCAGCATGAGCCGCTATATCCTTTTGAACGCAGTGCAATCAGAAGTTCGGCCAATTGATGGATACGGGATAGGACTCTCTCTTTTTCCTTTGATAAGTCCTCTTTGCTTGTTTTCTCTATGATGGTATAGAGGTTACAATATCCTTGCAGGAAAAGTCCGATTCCTTTTGAATTGTATTCTTTCGGAACAAGAAACAGAGGCCTCAAGTTAAAAGGCATGCGCTTGAATCCTTGTATCATGATCAATCGGCATAGGGCTGATTTATGAAGGAGGGGGATATTCTGGAAAATTTTAGAGTTTAATCCGTCATAAGGATCCCAACCTTTGAAGTGTTCGGACTCGCAATATTGGCGGAGTTTATTGAATATGTGTAATTGTTTATTATTCATATTATTTCTTTATTGGTGAGCAGTCGCTTATAAAATGAAGAAACTATATTTTTACTATAATTCTCACAGACAAATTTTGCTGGAGTGTATTGATTTATATGTTGGTATATCATTATTATTTTATCTTCTATTTCTTTAATGTTAGGCAAAAAAGGTATTAATTCTCCATTTATACCTGGCAATATTAATTCAGTCATAGATGTTGTATTTCTGGCAATAACAGGAACATTGCAGGCCATTGCTTCAAGTACTACGAGGCCTAATGATTCTCTTTTTGAAAACATAAGACAAATGTCGATATTCCTGTAAAATTTATACATTTCATTTTTTTTGTATGGTTCATATTCGACTAAATTTACTGGGTTTTTGTAAAATAATTTTTTCCATTTATTTTCTTTGTCTCCATAATTTATATAATGAATATATATTTCTTTTTTCAATTGTAATTGTAGTTTGGGAATATCTTGTATGAGTTTTAAAAGATAATCGACTCCTTTATGTTCGGTTAAAGAGGATGGAAAACCGATATGTAGGACTTCTCCTTTCTGTTTATGGTATATGGGACTGAATAAATCCGTGTCTACTCCTCCGCTTGGAGAAATAAGTATTTTTTTAGGATCAATTTTTAGTTGCTTGGCAATAATTGAACCGTAATAATGAGAAGGTGATATATGAATGTCTGTACTTTTGAATGTTTTCTTCATTAAAGAACGAATAAACTTAAATAACCAAGTATTGTGAATTAATTCTTCTCCGTGCCAATGGTAAATGATTTTATTTTTTTGGAATGGGATGCGTATAAATAGCGGAAGTAAAAAAGTGTAATGATTGATATATAATACATCATATTGTTTTAACGGTGCTAATAATAATCGAGAATAAAATGTAATATAATCTTTGATCTTTTTTAATCCGGATCCTGAAGGGCGTAATACGACTGTATCTACATGAAATCCGCCGCTTTCGAGTGCAAGTTTGATGGATTCAGCATATGTCCCGCTATTAGGCATTTGTGGAGATGGGTATGCATTGTTTATCAGTATAATTTTTTTTGTCATACAGGTTGTTAGTATCTTATGCTATTTTTTAAAATATAGCGGTAAGTGAGTAAAGCTAATTCATTATATTTATTCTTTGAAAATATCCATTCTCCATTATATTGAACAGGATATCCCCCAGATGATTGTTTGAATAGGTATACTAAGTTACTGCTGTTGATTCCTGGTCCTATTCTTCCGAAATCGAAGATCTTAATATTATTTTCAGAGAGGTAATCTAGTATTTTATCAAGAATAAAATAACTTGCGCCGTTTTTTCTTGAATAAGAACTATTTGCTCCATAAATATCCCAAGCCTGTTTGTTCTCAATATAAACAATTCTTCCTGAAACTATTGTACCAGTTTCGTTGTAAACAAAGAATAATTTGAAATTAGGATCATGAAGCAGATTGTAAATATCTTTTTTATCAAGAGTATACGTTAGATGTTTTATTTTCGCCATTTCACTAAAAATTTGGGCAAAGATTTCACATTCATCCATAGTTGGTTTAGATATAACTTCGAAGGAACATTTGGCATTGATTGCTTTTTTTACATTATTTTTCCAACTTCTATGTGGAAGAGGCCTGTCGATAGTGTTGACTAAGATAGTCAGTGGGCAAGTTGTTTGATGAAGAGGGCGGATGAATCCGGCCTGACGTATTCCGATTTCATATTCAATATTGTAGAGAGAAAGGCTGGAAACGAATATCAAAGAATATCCAATTTTGGTTATTTCTGCATAAAAGTTCCGAATAGTTTCTAGCTCTGGATTTTTAATGGCTTCTCCCTGTATCCGCAAGATGGAGCCTATGAGGGGCTTTTTATAAAGCTCTCCCCGACAACAAATAGTAGGATTCGTTGAATTATCGACAAAATAAACACTATTATCATTAGTACTCATATATTTATCCCATCCTTTACTTTGAGTAAAAGGAACTGTATCCATCTGTTTTATTATTTCGAAAAATAGTTGTTTTTTTATTATTTCCATCTGATTGTTTTTTTGTTGAATATTTTAAAAATGATGAACTTCTTTTTGGTTTTGAAGCCTACTTTTGTTTCAGCTTTTAAAGCTGGATAGTTACTTGTTAGTATTACTACAATACTTCGTTTTTTTCCATATTTGTAAAGCTGATTTAATCTGAAATTCAAAACATAACTGTGAAGTCCTCTTCTTCTGAATTCAGGCATACAATAATCATCTAATAAAGCACCTTCGTCCTCATTCAGTTTTAGTTCGAAGTTATATGGGAGTGGAAGTTTGTCTAGACTTATCCAGGCTGAATAAGCTAGTTTGTTGTTTATTACAATTCCATATGGAATATACGTTTTGTCGATTAACCGTTTTTTTATATCGGCAAGTTTTATCTTTGTAAAATAGGAAGCATCCCCTTTTAGGAAATCATCGAATGTCAGTTTTCGGATTATATAGCCGGTATTATTTTTCACTTCCAGTATACCGGAAGTGAGTACTTTTTCCATATAGTAGAATGTTTCCCACACAAAACCTATTTGCCGAAAGGCAAAATGGAAGATTCGAACAACAGTACCTGATGTTCCATATTGTTTTTTGTGTACTTGTATTTTTTTTAATAAATTCATTTGATAACAGATAATTTTCTTTTGATTTTAACTAGCGGTTTAAAAATGTATTTCAATCCGTCTACAACACAGATATTTTCTTTGTAATTTAGTGTATGTAAACCGTGTCTATATTGGGTATCAGGTAGAATATTTATTGATTTTTCTTCTTTGAATTTATTTTTATCAATGGATTTGATTTGGCAGATATAAAGAGAAGCTCCATAACTTTTAAAAGAGTTTTGTGTACATCTGTATAAATGATCGTTATAAATATATAGACCTCCACCAGAACGAGCCGATGTAATATCTTGTTTTACAGGATTATCAAAGAAAGGGATATAAGGACCGAACAGATTATCCGAATAGTAAATTAGTAAATCTGCATCTTGATCAAAATTCAGAGATGTACATAATAGAAAATAGGTATTATTAAGTTTTGTAACTACCGGATCTACAACCGGTGCTTGTATTAATTTTTGGGGAAACTCTAACTTTTGGTATTTCTGATTATAAGTATAGATAAAAAGTGATCCACTTTGGCTGTTTTCAGGAATGATGTATGTTTGATCGTTTTCCTCATAAATAAATGGAAAAGATAAATGCGTATCGAGTTTTAATAAGGTTTTTCTGTGTATTAACCTGTAGTCTCTGCGAGAAATGGTTAATAAAGAAATTTCACCTTTCCATTTAGCGTAAAAAAATTCTTCAACCAATACTTCAATTTTTTCATCTGTCACTTTTAGAATAAAAGGATCTGCGAAAAAACGATCGTGATAGGGATGCTTGAGCCAATGGATGACTGGTTGAAAAGATATGTTGTTTATGATATCATCTATGGATGATTCAATAAAACCAATATTCCAATGGAATATACCTAATTTTTTTTCTAAATTTTTTGTTGAAAATAGTTGCATAATAATTTAAATTTGATCCCACCAAAAAAAATAAGTTGCCTTCATTCTTTCTTGATCTCCTAAATAAATAGTACTGCTTAGGCTTAAAAGTTGGGTTACAATTATTAGTAAAAAAATAAATGTATGTGTAATGCTTTTACCTCCATACTTCCATAAATATACCATTAAATAAGAGAAAACAATAATATTCATATTGATGAAAAATAGGAATGGTCTTTGTAAAGCGTGATTTCCAACTAATAGAAGGTTTATGTAAGAACCAACAATATACAAATTGTAATATATACTTATATTTGATGAGGGAAATGTGTCTTTGATTTTTTTGTTATATAATATAAGTATGACATTTAATGAAAATATGAGCCATGTGCGTGGTCCATATACATATTCTTCATCAATAGCCAAAATATTATCTATATTGCTATATCTGTCTCCTAAGCCAATTAGACTCAGTATTACATCTATATTATTTAAATATTGGTTCCAAATAGAAACACCACTTAAAAATAGAGCACCGAATAGTAATGTAAGTTGCAGAGGTATATTTCTAAGAAAGTCTTTTCCTGGTTTAAAGATGAAATATAGAGGAATTAGCAGAAGTGCTGTTTTGTGAAGTGTAAATCCGATAACAACACATAGCATATAGGGTATAAATCTTCTTTGCTTGATAAAAGGGATAGCGTATACGAATAAACACCAAACTAAAGATTGTCTGATAACACTCATCCATCCTAAAAAAGCTCCAGACATAATCATGAATGATAGAAATGGGAAAAGATATCCTTCTTTTCTAAAAGTATAATAAATTAAAAATATTTGTAAGAAAGCAATTAGGCCAAAATAAATGGAATAGTGTAATCCGGTTTCTGCCATTAATCGAGTAACAAATTCGAATCCTATCTCCAAATCGTCTCTGATAGTATAATAATGAGCGTATCCTTCATATATATCTAAATAGCTCATGTAGTCATTGCCTACATTATATCTGATTCCAAAAATAAAAGAGAAACAAATTATCGGTAAGATAAAATCTATGTTGTACCAATTAAATTTAGAGTCTATACATTTGTAATATCTTTTCATGTAGATATATCCGGAAAAAATCATTATCAACATGAGTAATGTATATATGTAAATTGTTTGAATCATATCTAATTAAAGTAATTTGTAGTATAGTTTTTTGAGATGTGAATACCACTTTGGATAGATTTTTATTTTTTGTAATAATAGATAGTGTATGGAAAAAATGAAATTTGTATTATTATATACAGATGTAAGACTGTAAATAGTTTTGTCTAATGATGTGATAGATAGTATATCACTGAATTTGTATCCTATTTCCATTAAATATCGAATTCTGTAAAGATGATATTTTGTGATATATTTGGGGTTAACATTTTTTTCTGTGAGATATTGGTAGCACCAGTCATTAGAGAAGATGATATTTTTTAATATACGGTTGGAAATTTTGGGATATGAATTGGATTCCTTGTTTAAATAATAACAATAACATGAATGATGAGTGAAACTTGATTTTTTTGCATAGGATATTAATTGGATAAATAACATTCTGTCTTCTGCATTTGTTATACCTGAATATGAAACTATTGGATGATTTTTAAATAAGTTTGTAGAATAAATATTTCCCCATAATGTATAAGGAATTTTTTGCTCTAAAAATAGATTTTGTATTTCCTCTGAAGAACTATTTGTTGGTATATAACGTATAATATTTTTTTGAGACATATTATTGTTGATAATTGTATATCCACCAAATACAATATCTGATTTGTCTGTGATGATTGTGTCGTAGAGGATCTGAAAGGCATTTTGAGGGAAATAGTCATCTGCATCACTGAAAATAATGTATTTACCTTTAGCTTTGATATAGCCACTTTCCCTTGCAGACATTGTCCCTTCATTTTTTTCTTTGTTAATGATTATTATTCGGTCATCTTTTAGAATGTATTGTTTTACTATTTCGAAAGATTTATCTTGACTTGCATCATTGACTATAATTACTTCAAAATTTTTGAATGTCTGTTTAATGATTGACTCCAAACATCTTGAAATCCATTTTTCTGCATTATAAACAGGTATGATAACACTTATTTCAGGTTTAGTATTTCTGTTCATTTGAATAGTTTATTATTTCTGTATACGTTTAAAATTCCATCTTTTTATTTTTAGAATTAATTCTTTTGGTAGTAAATATTCAACTGTCTTTTTTAGATAGTGATAAATTATAAATTTGAAATATTTTATTTTCCATTCTATTGTTTGCTCGCGTTCGGATATAATCCCGAACTCTTTCTCTCTTGTAATCCTGTTAGAAGAGGAAACTCCTTCTCGAGCATCAAAAATTGCGATTGTACTTGGAACATATTGAAGTATTTTCCCTTCTTTTAGACAAAAAAGAAAAAAGTCATAATCAGCACAAATTTTATATTTTGTATTAAATTCCCGTTTCTTAAGTAAGTAAGTCCTTACAAATGAAGATTGGTGGCAGAAAATCATACTTTCTTTTAAATATGTAAGAGATGCTGGCTTTCTTATATATTTTCCAAATGTGTAAATAAATTCTGTATCACCATAAATGATATCAGTACTTGGTTTCGGAGCTGGTATAAACAGTGAACTTAAAATATTTTGGTCATAAAACCTATCTCCAGCATTCATAAAATTTATCCAATCACCGGTTGACTGTCGAATTCCTTTGTTCATCGCATCATATATGCCTTCGTCTGGTTCGCTAATCCAATATGTGATTTTATTTTGATATTTTTTTATAATATCTATCGTTCCATCATTGCTATTGCCATCAATAACAATGTATTCAATATTGGGATATGTTTGATCAATAATACTTTTTATTGTCATTTCTAAATCATCTTTACAGTTATATACAACTGTTATAATGGAGATTAAAGGATATCTATTTGGATTCATCTTTTTATTAATCTTAAGATTTGATATATGAATGGATCTTTAACTATTAGTAAATAGGAAATGTATATAATAGAACAGATAGTAATGCTTATAAGAATAAATGGAATGTTTTGTAAGTGTGTATAAGATAGTCCAGTTAATACAATTGTAATTAATAGACTTGCTATAATATATTGTGTGTTTTGTCTATTTATGAGTTTGAATGGGAGGTATTTATGTCCTAATCCAATCATCAATACAAATACAATTAATTCAGCAATAGATGTTGTAATTGCAGCTCCATATTGTGACATGTGAGGGATTAGTATCCAATTTAAAGAAAAATTGGTGGCTGCTCCGATTGCTGTTGCAATGATTACAATTATCTCTTTACCTTGAGGGTAGAGAATCTGTATGCCGATGACATTGGATAAGCTAATAATGAATATAATAGGAGAAATTAATTGTAATGTTAATATAGATGGTTCAAATCCTTCTCCACAAAACAGTTCAATAATAGGTCTTGCCATGAAAAGCAGTCCAATAAACATTGGCAGACTAAGTCCAATAGCAAAACTTATCGTTTTATTGGCTAATTTAGTGAATTCCTTTTTTTCTCCGGTAATTATCAGATTTGAAAATCTAGGTAATAAGACGCTTCCCATAGATGCGACTATTGCTAAAACAGCTCTGGTTAATCGTGTTGCTGCAGTATAATATCCAACTGCTTCTTGATCTTTTAGAAAACCGAGCATAACAGAATCTAAATTGACGTAAATACTTATAATTAAGTTTAATATAAAAATTTGTAAAGCAGGTTTTAAATGTCTAGAAAGTGATAATCTTTTAAACTCAATCTTGTGAATCTTGATATATTTTCTAAGTCTGATAAAGTTGAAAATATTACTACCGCTATTGGCAATAACAGTTATAAGTGCATAGATAAATAAATCATTTTTATCTTTTACAAATACAAAAAGGGCAATTAAAGATAATATCCGAATAACCAATGTTCGGATTGTAATATACTTAAAATCTTCTATTGCTTGATAAAACCATACGACTCCAACTGTATTGAAACAAATATTGATACTTAATAATAAAAAGAGGGGAATGTCAACTTTTATTATTGAAATAGTACTGGCTAAAATAAAAACAATAATATATCCACCAAGGGTTAGTAATCCATGTAGAAGTAAGATTTCAATAGTTGTTATACTATATTTTTTTTCATCATCACGAATACGTGCTATCTCTCTTATTGCATAAAGAGGAATTCCTAAAGAACAACAAAGGATAATATAGTCAATTATTGATTGAAAAAATTGGAATTTTCCAATTCCTTCAGCTAATAGAATACGTGACAAATAGGGAAATGTTATCAATGGAAATAGAAGGCCACTTAATGTATTAATTAGATTAAACGCATAATTTCTTCTTATTGAACTGTTTCCAAAAGTGTTGTTTGATGCCATTTTATGATGATACTTTATTTCTTAAACACCCCGCAAAAATCCAATATCACTTTTTCTTTGTTGTGAGGTAATGTTTTGAATTCTTTGTGGGAGACGAGGAAGGCGACGATGTCGGCGCGGGTGTAGGCGGATTTGTAGTCGGTCAGTTTGAAGACTGGATGTTCGTGAACGTTGGGTTCGACGATCAGGATGTCGGTATCGGCTGAACGTTGGAGAACTTTCGAGGTGATGTATTTGGCTGGTGATTCGCGCAAGTCGTCGATATCAGGCTTAAAGGAAAGGCCCATCAGAGCTACTACCGGTTTACGATGATGCTCAAGGAAGAAGCGGAGGATGGCGTTTTCGATTTTTTCGGCGCACCAGAATGCTTTGTAATTATTGATTTCGCGTGCTTTCGAGATAAGTTGCGACTCGTAGGGAAATTCGGATGTCAGGAAATAAGGATCTACGGCAATGCAATGTCCTCCCACGCCTGAACCTGGTTGCAGAATGTTGACACGCGGATGTTTGTTGGCGAGTTCGATCAGTTCCCAAACGTTGATACCTGCCTTGTCGCAGATCAGCGACAGTTCGTTGGCGAAAGCTATTTGGACGTCACGTGACGAATTTTCCGTCAGTTTGCACATCTCCGCTGTCCGGGCGTTTGTCCGGTGGAGTGTCCCTCTGACAAAGTTGCGATAGAATTGTATCGCCTTTTCAGTTGATTCGGAGTTGATTCCTCCGATGACCCGGTCGTTCTGCATCAGTTCGTAGATGACATTGCCTGGTAAAACGCGCTCCGGACAATAAGCGATATATATTTTTCCTTCCAGTTCCGGACGCAAAGCGTAGAACAGATTTGCCATCTTTTCGGTGGTCCCGACAGGTGAAGTCGATTCGATGACGAAAAGATCCCCTTTCTTAAGAAAAGGTGCGACCATACGTGTAGCGGCTTCGACATATGAAATGTCCGGTTCATGATTTCCTTTGAACGGAGTTGGTACAACGATCAGGTATACATCGCTTTCTTCCGGAACATCTGATGCTTTCAGCTTACCGGATTCCACGACTTCCGAACACAACTCCTGTAATCCAGGTTCCACAATATGGATAACACCTCGGTTTGTCATTTCCACTACTTTCGGATTTACGTCGACCCCGATAACTTGAATGCCGCTTCCGGCTGCGATAATAGCTGTAGGCAGGCCGATATAGCCCAATCCCATAAAACATGCTTTCATTATTTGTATTTTTTCTAAATTCGTTTGACCCATTCTTTTCCGTTTAAAAATTCTTTTTTGTTTCTGGCCTTTTCAAACCAAATGCTTAATACCACCCAGATCACGATGTCGCCGGCAAATACGATATTGATATTCACGAACGACACGAGCAAGATATTGAGGCTACTGAATAGACTGGCGATTACGACGATACTGATCATCGCCTTGTGTGCGCTCATTCCCATATCGAGGAACTTATGGTGGATGTGATTACGGTCTGGTTTGAATAGTGGCCGATGGCTGCGTGCCCGTACGATCATCACACGCACAACGTCGAACATTGGTACGATCAGTGTCGAGAAGGCGACCACGATGGCACCGGCGGAATAGTGTGCAACATCCGGATTGTAAGACGCATAGCGGATGGCAAGGAATACCAGAATATAGCCTAATGTCAGACTCCCCGTGTCACCCATGAATATTTTCTTCCCGTGATCAGCCTGTCCGAAGACGTTGTAATAGAAGAAAGGCACCAGCACTCCAAGAGTCGCGAACGACAGCAGGGCGTATATCCACATTCCGTTAATCAAGAATAGACTGCCAAGCACGAGTAATGCCGAGCCTGTCAGCCCTGAAGCCAATCCGTCGATTCCGTCGATCAGGTTAATGGCATTGGTGATAAATACAATTACGAGGATAGTAAGCGGAATACCGATCCATGATGCCAGTTCGTGTATTCCGAATAACCCGTAGAGATTGTTGATCCATAGTCCTGACAACGGCAGGAGCAAGGCTGCCACAATCTGCACCATGAACTTCTTTGTATAACGCATTCCCACCAGATCGTCTTTCAACCCGGCGAGGTAGAGTAAGATCACTCCGCAAACCAACAGGTAGAATTCCGAAAGGGTATGTGTGAGTAACCATAGCGGTATTTGCTGTCCGTACATGTATCCCGCGCAATAGAGTGCGGAAACAAACGAGAGGGAGAACAGAATTGACGGAGCGAAAGACAATCCCCCCAGTCTTGGGATGGCTCCTTTATGTACCTTCCGACTGTCCGGAATGTCGAAAAGCCGCTTTTTCAGCGCGACGACCAAAATCCTCGGAATAATGATCATCGACATCAGGGCAGAGATCGTGAAGGCCAATAAAATCAATAGGTATATCATATAACAAATTTCGGTTTATATGTGACAAAGTTCGTCAGTCACATAGATATGTTCTGGCGATTGTCCACTATTCTTATAGTTTGAGAAGTAACAAGAGGCAGGAATAAAACGTTTTGTCTTTTGATTGTAATTGTGGTATTTTAGAAACCGTTTCCTAAAAATAATGGAGAAAATACGGAGGGATGGGATTTGTATAAAAGGAAAAGAACAAGAGGTATGGGTTATGATTCAACCTATGCCCGCAAGTCATTGCCTAAGCAGAATGCATTATAGTATGTTAATAAGGAAAAGAATATTTAGCGAGTGCTAAAATGCTGTTTTAGGTAGTGGTGAAAGAGCATTATATGGCCTTCTATCGCCTCTGTGTGTGAAGGTCGGTATTCAATGAAGCATTCTTTCGCATGAACCATCTGTCTGGCAGTTATCCGATTTCTTTTTCATGCTAGTCCATTTTTAATTTCATGCCAGTCTATTCGCAAATGGATGCCAGTGCATATAAAACTCCATGCATGTTACTTAATGGATGGAGTTTATCGGCTTGCATTTGTCCTGTAATCATAACCGGAGACATCAGTTTGACGCATTGGAGGATGTGTCGAAATGACATTACCGGACGCGGATGACGCAGAATACGCAGACAGACGCAGATTTATTTTGTTGATAATTAATATATCTGCGTTCGTCTGCGTTGTCTGCGTCCCATGAATACCGATATTTGACACATTTACATTTGCAGTATTAAATATCACAATAAAATATAAGTGTATATTTGAAAAGAAGAGTTGCAGTGAACTAACTTTGACACTA